>Ga0209581_1000103_pt1 | contig 273976 bp, 252 predicted proteins | sample Coa_R2_FD_187160 | JGI IMG/M metagenome (GOLD analysis project Ga0209581, IMG submission 187160) | Surface soil microbial communities from Centralia Pennsylvania, which are recovering from an underground coalmine fire - Coalmine... | ecosystem: Environmental > Terrestrial > Soil > Unclassified...
ACTCAAGCCAGAAGTATTGCTGGCGAGCACGGCGGTCTTGGCCAGGTACGGGGCGATCCGCGCATACAGATCGCGCTTCCAGTCCAGTCGTTCGGCGATCGCCTCGATGATCAGGTCGCAGCCGCGCAGCAGCTCGAGGTGCTGGTCGTAGTTGGCCGGCACGATGGCACCGGCGCGCGACTTGTCCGCCAGCGGCGCCGGCGAGAGCTTCTTCAGATTGTCGATGGCCTTGAGCACGATGCCGTTCGGATCGCCGTCCTTGGCGGGCAGGTCGAACAGCACGGTCTCGACGTTGGCGTTGGTCAGGTGCGCGGCGATCTGCGCGCCCATCACGCCCGCGCCGAGGACGGCGGCCTTGCGGATGCGTAGCGACGGGGTAGTCATGAGGGTACTCGCGGGTGGTCGATTTTCGGGAGATTCGGGCGTCACGGCGCGCGCAATCCGGCGGCGGCGAACTTGATCAGATGCTGGACGGCCAGCTCCTGGTGCTGCTGCGGTGTGGTGCCGCGGCGCTTGATCAGGCCGAAATCGGCCATCGCATAGGTGAGCGCGCCGCTGACGATGTCGAGCCGCCAGTACAGTTCCTGCTTGTCCAGATGCGGCAGCAACCGGGCGAACGCCGCGGCGAACTGCTTGAGCGTCGGGCTGTAGTTGTCGTGCAGGAACTTGCGCAATTGCGTGTTGTGCTCGGCATACGCCCGCGCCAGCACGCGGACGAAGCCGGCGCCGCCGTGCTCGTCCTGGGCCATGGCCAGGGCCGGGCGGATGAAGGCCGCGAGCACGTCTTCCAGGCGCACCTCCGGCGCCGCGAGGGCGGCGGAAAGCGCCTGCAGGCGCTCGCTGTTGAGCACGTCGAGGCGGCGCCGGAACACCTCGTTGATGAGGTTTTCCTTGGAGCCGAAGTGGTAGTTGACCGCCGCCAGATTCACCTTGGCCGCGGCCGTGACCTGGCGCAGCGAGGCGCCGGCGAAGCCATGGCGCGCGAACAGCGCTTCGGCCGAATCGAGGATCCGTTGTTTGGTCGAGAAATGGGGCGAGTTCACGCGTCGGTCCGCCGGCGCCGGGCGATCGTTCCACCCGGCGCGCGCTCAAACGGGCGTTTGAAGGATAGGGCGGAGGCGGCGCACCGGTCAACGCGCGCAGCCTGCCACCACCGGGCGGACCGGCGGATCGCCGCCCCCGGCGGAACTAGAATTGTCCGCCATTTTGTGAGCTAACCCCGTGGAATGCCGCGAATTTGGTGCTACGATTCGCATTCCGGGGATTTTCCTCACTACTGCACCGAAGCGGAGACGACTGCATGGCGCTGGAGCGCACCTTGTCCATCATCAAACCCGATGCCGTGGCGAAGAACGTCATCGGTGAAATCTACACGCGATTCGAAAAGGCCGGCTTGAAGATCGTCGCCGCCAAGATGAAGCAGTTGTCGCGCGCGGAAGCCGAAGGGTTCTATGCGGTGCATCGCGAGCGGCCGTTCTTCCAGCCGCTGGTCGAGTTCATGATCTCCGGGCCGGTGATGATCCAGGTGCTCGAGGGCGAAGGCGCGATCCAGAAGAACCGCGATCTGATGGGCGCCACCGATCCGAAGAAGGCCGCGCCCGGCACGATCCGCGCCGATTTCGCGCAGTCGATCGACGCCAACGCCGTGCACGGCTCCGACGCGCCGGAAACGGCAAAAGTGGAAATTGCGTACTTTTTCTCGGGCACGGAGCTGTGCCCGCGCTGAGGTCCCGGAGCCGTGACGACGAAACTCAATCTGCTCGACTACGATCGGCACGGCTTGCGCGACCTGTTCGCCGAGCTCGGCGAGAAGCCGTATCGCGCCGAGCAGGTGATGAAGTGGATCTATCACCGCCACGTCACCGAGTTCGCGCAGATGACCGATGTCGGCAAGGCCTTGCGCGAAAAGCTCGAGGCCGTCGCCGAGATCGTGCCGCCGAAGATCCTGTTCGAGAAGCAGGCCGCCGACGCCACCCACAAGTGGCTGCTCGGCATGGACGGCGGCAACGCGGTCGAGACGGTGTTCATCCCGGAATCGAACCGCGGCACGCTGTGCGTGTCCTCGCAAATCGGCTGCGGGCTCAACTGCCGGTTCTGCTCGACCGGCACGCAGGGCTTCAACCGCAATCTGGCCACTGCCGAGATCGTCGGCCAGGTGTTCGTCGCGGCGCGCCATCTCGGCAACGTGCCGCATCGGCAGCGCAAGCTCACCAACGTGGTGATGATGGGCATGGGCGAGCCGCTGCTCAATTTCGACAACGTCGTGCGGGCGATGAGCGTGATGCGCGACGACCTCGGCTTCGGGCTCGCCAACAAGCGCGTGACGCTGTCGACGGCGGGACTGGTGCCGATGATCGATCGCCTCGGCGAAGTCGCCGACGTCTCGCTCGCGGTGTCGCTGCACGCGCCCAACGACGAGCTGCGCACGCAACTGGTGCCGCTCAACAAGAAATATCCGATCGACGAACTGATCGCGGCATGCCAGCGCTACGCCGCGCGCCGGCCGCGCACCTCGATCACGTTCGAGTACACGATGCTGCGCGGCGTGAACGATCGGCCCGAGCACGCGCGGCAACTGATCAAGCTGATGCGCCGATTGCCGAGCAAGGTCAATCTGATTCCGTTCAACACCTTCGCCGGCACCGTGTTCGAGCGTTCCGACGAGGCGACGATCCGCGCCTTCCAGAAGATCCTGCTCGATGCCGGCGTGCTCACCACGGTGCGGCGCACGCGCGGCGACGACATCGACGCGGCCTGCGGCCAGTTGAAGGGGCAGGTGCTTGATCGTACCCGGCGCCAGGCCGAATTCCGCCGCCGGCTGGAGGAGGGCGCGCGCCATGTGGCGTGAGCTGCGGCGAACGCTCGCGGTGGGCTGCGCCGGCGCGTTGCTCGCGGCCTGCATGGCCGCCGGCGGCAGCCGCGGCGTGGCCGAGTCGAAGCAGGACAAGCGCGAAGAGGCCGCGCGCGTGCGCGTCGAGCTCGGCCAGCGCTACATGCAGCGCGGCAAGCTCGATCTGGCGCTGGAAAATCTGCAGAAGGCCTTGCAGTACGACCCGAACTACGTCGATGCGCACACCGTGATCGCCGTGCTCTACGAGCGCATCGGCAACGTCGGCGCCGCCGAGCAGCACTACGCGCGCGCGGTCGAACTGGCGCCGAAGTCGGGCGATGCCAACAACAATTACGGTCAGTTCCTGTGCGCCGCCGGCAAGTACGCGCAGGCGCAGCAGTACTTCGCGCGGGCGATGGAGGATCCGTTCTACAAGACGCCCGATGCCTTGTATACCAATGCCGGGGTGTGCCTGTTGAAACAGGGCGACGGCCATCTCGACGAGGCCGAGGCCGACTTCCGCCGCGCGCTCGAGACCAATCCGAACAACCCGGTCGCGCTCTACCAATTGGCCGAAGTGCTGTATCGCAAGAACGAGTTCTTCCGCGCGCGCGCCTTCATCCAGCGCTTCGAGGCGATCGGCAAGCCGGATCCGGCGGCGTTGCTGCTGGCGCGCAACATCGAGGTGAAGCTCGGTCACGCCGACACCGCGCGCGATTACGCCAAACGCCTGCGCGACGCCTTCCCGGACTCCGAGCAGGCGCGCTCGCTCGATGCCGCGACGCCGGAGGCGCACTGAGATGAACGCCGTGTCGCCGGATGAGCGTCCGCAGACCGCCATCGCGCCTGGCGCCGAAGCCGACGCGCCGCCGTGCGTCGAGCCACAACAACTTTCGTTCTTTGATGCCGTAGTTCCCGCCACCATGATTACAACGAATCCCCCCTGCGCCGGCGACGAGGAGATCGCGCCGACGGTGACGCAAGCGACCGACGCGGTCGCGCCCGTGGTCGCCACGGAACCGGCATCGATGCCCGCCGCCGTCGCTTCCGACGCGCCGGCGATCGCCCTCGACGAAACGCTCGGCCAGCGCATGCGCGCCGCGCGCGAGGCGCGCGGCTGGAGCTGCGAGCAGGCGGCACATCGTCTGCGCTTTCCGGTGACGGTGATTCACGCGCTCGAGGCCGAGCGCTACGAGCGCATCGGTTGCGGCGTATACCTGCGCGGCTATCTCGGCAAGTATCTGCAACTGCTGGATCTGCCGCTGGTGCTGGCCGACCGCGTGCTCAAGGATTTCGCCGATCCCCCGCCGCTCGTCAGCCGCCCTCCGGTGTCGCGGCCGCGCTATCTGCTCGAGCGCTATTCCGGGTCGGCGCTGTACCTGATCCTGACCGGCGTGATCGTCGTGCCGGCGGTGCTGCTGGCCACGCGCGGCGGGTTCGATTCCAGCCTGGTGCACATCGCCCCGCTCGACGCGATCGAGCCGCCGACGGTGATCGCCCCGGCGACGGAACGCGCGCCCGTGCCCGCGGTGGTCGCCGAAATGAAGGCCGAACCCGTGCCGGCGCCCGCGGAGACGTCCGCGCCCGCGCACGACGAGCGGCCGTTGATCGCGTCGATGGCGCCGTTTCCACCGGCCGCGGCGGCGCCGAGCGAAGCGAACGTCGCGTCGGTGCCGGGCGAACATCGCTTGCGCCTGGAGCTCGGCGAGGCGAGCTGGGTGGAGATCACCGCCGCCGACGGCACCAAGCTGGAATACGGTTTGCTGCCCGCGGGCAGCGTGCGCAGCTACCACAGCGCGCAGGCGCTGGAGGTGCGGCTCGGCAACGTCAATGGCGCCACGGTCGAGATCGATGGCAAGGCCGCGGATCTCGCGCCGTTCCGCCGCGCCAACGTCGCGCACTTCCGGCTGGTCGGCGGGCAAGCCGAGTTGTCGCACAGCGGCGGCTGAACGCAGCGGGCGCGCGCGTCCACGGCGGGGCGCGTTCCTGCTACCCTACGCATCCCCGTGCGCCGCGCCGGCTTCGCCGGCGTACCATCCTGGCGCCATTCCTTCCATCACGGACCCGGTCGGGTGACTGCATGGCTTTTGACGTACTGGACGAACACGAACAGGGCGAACTGGTGCAGAAGTGGCTGCGCGAGAACGCCATGTCCATCCTGATCGGCGTGGGCCTCGGCCTGTTGCTGATCTTCGGCTGGCAGCAGTGGAACGCGCATCGCGCGCAGCGACGGCTCGACGCGGCGACGCAGTACGACGTCTTCGTCGCCGATCTGGACAAGAAGGACTTCGACGCCGCGAAGCAGATCGCCGCCAAGCTGCAGAGCGATTTCGGCAGCACGCCGTATGCGGCATTCGCGGCGCTGCGCCTGGCCGATGCGGCGAGCGCGCGCGGCGACCTCGCCACCGCGCACGGCGCGCTCGAGTACGTGCACGCGCATGCCGGCGTCGAGGCGCTGCGGGTGCTCGGGGGGTTGTATCTGGCGCGCGTGGAACTCGCCGAGAACAAGGCCGAGGATGCGTTGCGCCTGCTCGACGGTCTGCCGGCGCTCGGCTACGCGGCCTTGCGCGACGAGCTTCGCGGCGACGCGCTCGCCGCGCTCGGCCGCCGCGACGAGGCGCGCACGGCCTACACCGATGCCTTGACCAATCTCGACGTCAACGCGCCGCGGCGCGCGATGGTGGAAATGAAGCGGAACGAGCTCGGCGGCGGGGAGAAGAAGAACTCATGAAGCGTGCACTGATCCTGCTGCTGGCGCTGGCCGCGACCGGCTGCGCCTCGATCAAGAACATCTTCAACGATGTCAAGAAGGAAAACATCGAGCCGCCGACGCCGCTCGCGGAGTTCGCGCCGACGCTCACCGTGCAGAAGCTGTGGGACGAGCGCGTCGGCCGCGGCGCCGGCGAGAGCGGTGCGCGCCTGGCGCCGGCCTACGCCGACGGCAAGCTCTATGTCGCCGGAGTCGACGGCGAGGTCGCGGCGCTGGATGCGGCTTCCGGGCGCACCCTGTGGCGCAAGTCGTTCGGCAAGCGGCACGGTTTCCTGTTGCACCGGGGACCGAATTCGGTGCGTTGGGCCGGTGGCCCCGCGATCGGCGGCGATCTGCTGGTGGTCGGCTCGCTGGAAGGACTGGTGCAGGCGCTCGACGCCGGCAGCGGCACCGAACGCTGGAGCGCGCAGGTCTCCTCGGAGGTGATCGCGGCGCCCGCGATCGCCGAGGGCGTGGTGGTGGTGCGCACCAACGACGGCCGGCTCTACGGGCTCGACGCCCGCGACGGTTCGCGCAAGTGGGTCTACGACCGCGCGACCGTGCCGGTGCTCAGTCTGCGCGGCAACGCCGCGCCGCGCATCGCCGAGGGCGTGGTCTATGCCGGCGAGGACAACGGCAAGGTGGTGGCGATGACGCTGGCCGAAGGCAAGCCGATCTGGGAGCAGACGCTCGCGCCCGGCGAGGGCCGTACCGAGATCGAGCGTTTGCAGGACGTCGACGGCAGCGTGGCGGTGGGCAATGGCGTGGTTTACGCCGCCGGCTACCGCGGCGAGGTCGCCGCACTGATTGCGCAGAACGGGCGACCGCTCTGGACCCACGCCCTGTCGAGCTACACCGGCGTCGCCGTCGCCACCACTCAGGTGTTCGTCATCGACGCCGATTCCGTCGTGTCCGGCCTGGACTTGCGCACCGGCGCCCCGAACTGGAAGCAGGAGGCGCTCAAGTACCGCTGGCTGAGCGAGGCCGCCGCCAACGACGACTACGTCGTGGTCGGCGATCTCGAAGGCTATGTGCACTGGCTCGCCGCGAGCGACGGCAAGCTCGCCGCCCGCGCGCGTCTGTCCAAGCGCGAGATCCGCGCCCAGCCGCTGCTGGTCGGCGACACGGTGTATGTCGAGGACGTGGACGGCGTGATCGGCGCGTACCGCGTGGCGAAGTAGGCGCCGCGCCCGCGGCGGCGCAGACCGGTGCGCACGAGGAGATCGGCATGCTGCCCGTCGTCGCCCTGATCGGCCGGCCGAACGTCGGCAAATCGACGCTGTTCAACGCCCTCACGCGCTCGCGCGACGCGCTGGTCGCCGACTGGCCGGGCCTGACCCGCGACCGCCACTACGGCGTGTGCCATCTCGGCGCGCGTCCGTTCGTCGTGGTCGATACCGGCGGGCTGACCGACGCGAAGGAGGGCATCGGCGCGCTGACCGTGCGCCAGGCGGAATTGGCGATCGCCGAGGCGCAGGCGCTCGTGCTCGTGGTCGACGCGCGCGACGGCCTGCTGCCCGCCGACCGCGAAGCGCTGGCCCGGTTGCGTCGTACCGGCAAGACCGTGCTGCTCGCGGTCAACAAGGTCGATGGCCTCGACGAGGCCGCCGCGCTCGCCGAATTCGCACCGCTCGGCGTGGCCGTCGCGCTGCCGCTCGCCGCGGCGCACGCGCGCGGCGTGCCGGCCTTGATCGACGCCGCGCTGGCGGCATTGCCGCCGAGTGACGCCGCGCCGATCGCCGACGAGGGCATTCGTGTGGCCATCGTCGGCCGTCCCAACGTCGGCAAGTCCACGCTCGTCAACCGCCTGCTCGGCGAGGAGCGCGTGGTCGTCTCGGCCGAGGCGGGCACCACGCGCGATGCGATCCGCGTCCCGTTGCAGCGCGACGGCAAGCATTACACCTTGATCGATACCGCCGGCGTGCGGCGCCGCGCGCGGGTCGAGGAGGCGGTCGAGAAATTCAGCGTCATCAAGACCCTGCAATCGATCGAGGCGGCGCACGTCGCGGTGGTGCTGCTCGATGCGCGCGAAGGCGTATCCGAGCAGGATGCGACGCTGATCGGCCACGTGCTCGACGCCGGCCGCGCGCTGGTGATCGCGGTCAACAAGTGGGATGGCTTGTCCGCCTACGAGCGCGAGCAGTGCAAGCGCCTGCTCGGCCTGAAGCTGGACTTCGTCGCGTTCGCCCGTGTGGTGACGATCTCGGCGTTGCACGGCTCCGGCATCGCCGAGTTGATGCGCGCGATCGACCGCGCCCACGCCGCGGCGACCCGCGAGCTCGGCTCGGCCGAGCTCACCCGCGCCTTGCAGCAGGCCTATGCCGGCTATCAGCCGCCGCTGGTGCGCGGTCATGCGCCGAAGTTGCGCTACGCCCATCCGGGCGGCAGCAATCCGCCGACCATCGTCATCCACGGCAGCCGCACGCGGCACATCGCCCCGGCGTACTGCCGCTATCTCGAGAATTTCTTCCGCAAGCGCTTCCGCCTCGAGGGCACGCCGATCCGGATCGAGTTCCGCGAGAGCGAAAATCCCTACGCCGGCCGTCGCAACGAACCCACCGGCCGTCAGCTCAAGAAGCGCCGGCGCCTGCTCGAGCACGCGCGCAAGCGCTGAGTGCGCCATGCACGCCGCCGATCCGGCCGTGATCACCGCCGCGATCCTGGCCGGCGGCGCCGGGTCGCGGCTCGGCGGACGCGACAAGGGTCTGCAACCGCTCGCCGGCCGCCCGCTGATCGCGCATGTCCTCGCCGCGCTGCGGCCGCAGGCCGGCACGACGCTGATCGTCGCCAACCGCCATCGCGAGCGCTACGCCGCGTTCGCGCCGGTGGTGAGCGATGCCGTGCCGGGCTTTCGCGGACCGCTGGCCGGGATCGCCGCGGTGCTCGCCGCGTGTCGCAGCGACTGGCTGTTGACCGCGCCGGTGGACTGTCCGGCGCCGCCGTGCGATCTCGCGCGACGCCTGTGGGCCGCCGCACGCGCGGCCGGCGCGCGGCTCGCCGTGGCGCACGACGGCACGCGTCCGCAGCCGTTGTTCGCGCTGTATGCTCGCGATCTCGCCGGCGCCGCGGCCGAAGCGCTCGCAAGCGATCTGCCGGTGTGGCGCTGGCAGGAAACGCTGGGCGCGGCGGTGGCGGACTTCGCCGACGTCCCCGCAGCTTTCGCCAATCTCAACACCGCGGCCGATTTCCGCCGCTGGGAGCAGGACCATGCATGACGCCGCGACCTTTCCGATCGGGCTGTCGGTGGCCGAGGCGCGAGCGCGCATTGTGGAAATTGCGGCAAAGTTCCCCTTGCCCACGGAATCCGTGCCGCTCGCGGCAGCCCACGGCCGCGTGCTCGCCGCCGACGTCATCGCACCGCGCGACGTGCCGGGGTTCGCCAATTCGGCGATGGACGGCTACGCCGTGCGCGGCGCCGATCTGCCCAGCGCCGGCGAAAAGGCGTTTCACCTGTGCGGCGTGGCGCTGGCCGGGCAGGGCGAGATTCCCGCGGTTGCGCCCGGAACCTGCGTGCGGATCACCACCGGCGCGCCGTTGCCGCCCGGCGCCGATACGGTGGTGATGCAGGAAAACGCCCGCGTCGATGGCGACACGATCCGGATCGCCGCCGGTACCGTCGCCGGCGCGAACGTGCGCGCTGCGGCCGAGGACTACGCGGCCGGTGACCTGGCGTTCCGGCGTGGCACGCGCCTCTCGCCGGCGCGGGTCGCAGTGCTCGCGTCTTTCGGTCTCGCCGAGGTCCGCGTCGTGCGGCGACCGCGCGCGGTGCTGTTGACGACCGGCGACGAGCTGGTCGCCGCCGGCGCGCCGCTCGCGCCCGGCCGGATTCCCGACAGCAACTGCCACAGTCTGGCCGGGCTGCTCGGCGAGCACGGCGTGGCGTTGCTGCGCCACGAACGCCTGCGCGACGAACCGGAGCGGCTGCGCGCGGCGCTGGTCCGCGCCGGCAGCGAGGCGGATCTCGTCGTCAGCAGCGGCGGCGTGTCCGTCGGCGAGGCCGATTTCCTGCCGCGGTTGGTCGCGCAGATCGGCGAAGTATACTTCTGGAAAGTGCGCATCCGCCCCGGCATGCCGTTCCTGTTCGGCCGGGTGGGCGCGGCGCTGGCCTTCGGCTTGCCGGGCAATCCCGTCTCCGGCATCGCCACGTTCCTCACCCTGGTGCGCCCGGCCCTGGCGGCGATGTCCGGCGCCACGGCGCCGGCGCCGCTGTACGCGCGCCTGGCCGGCGACGTGCACAAACGCCACGCCCGTGCCGAATACCAGCGGGCGCGACTCGAGTGCGACGCCGAGGGCCGCCTGCACGCGCGGCCCTTGGCGCACCAGGGCTCCGGCATGCTGCGCGGCGTGGCCGAGGCCGATGCGCTGATCGTGCTGCCGGAGGACGGCCGCGAATTCCGCCAGGGGCAGGTCGTCGAAGTCGTGCCGCTGCCGGGCTGGCCGGGCCTATAATCCGCGCGTGGCCGTTTCGATTCCGCCGCCCGACACCGCCGAGCCGATCGCCGAGATCGCGCCGATCGAGGCGCTGCGCCGCCAGCGTGCGGGGGCGCTGCTGATCGACGTGCGCGAGGATCACGAGCGCGCCGCCGGCACGCCGGCCGGCGCCGTGGGCGTGCCGCGCGCGGCGCTGGCGGAACGCATCGCCGCGCTGGCGCCGCAACCCGAGCGGGAGATCCTGCTGATCTGCGGCAGCGGCCAGCGCTCGCGACTCGCCGCGCAGACCCTGCGCGCGCTCGGCTATCGGCGTGTCGCCTCGGTCGGCGGCGGTTGCCGGCGCTGGCGCGAGGAGCATCTGCCGTTCGCGGAGGCGACGCTGGATGCCGACGCCGCCGAGCGCTATGCGCGCCATCTGCTGTTGCCCGAGGTCGGCGCGGCCGGGCAGGCGAAGCTCGGCGCGGCGCGCGTGGTGCTGATCGGCGCCGGCGGCCTGGGCTCGCCGGCGGCGCTGTATCTCGCCGCCGCCGGCGTCGGCACGCTGACGCTGATCGACGACGACAATGTGGAAAAATCCAATTTGCAGCGTCAGGTGCTGCACACCGACGCGCGCGTGGGCCTGGCCAAGGTGGAGTCGGCGCGGCAGACGCTCACCGCACTCAACCCGCGCGTGCAGGTGGCGGCGCGGCGCGAGCGCCTGCGCGCGGCCAACGTCGAGACGCTGCTCGCCGGGCACGATGTCGTGATCGACGGCGCCGACAATTTCCCCACGCGCTATCTGCTCGATGCCGCCTGCCGCCGGCTGCGGCTGCCGCTGGTCTATGGCGCGGTGCACCGCTTCACCGGCCAGGTCAGCGTGTTCGATGCGCGGCGCGAGGATTCGCCGTGCTACCGCTGCCTGTTTCCGCAGCCGCCCGCGCCGGAAGAAGCGCCGAACTGCGCCGAGGCCGGCGTGCTCGGCGTGCTGCCGGGCGTGATCGGCCTGTTGCAGGCGAGCGAGGCGATCAAGCTCCTGCTCGGCATCGGCACGCCGCTGGTCGGACGGCTGCTGTGCTTCGACGCGCTCGCCGCGAGCTTCCGCGAACTCAAGCTGCCGCGCGATCCGGGCTGTCCCGGTTGCGGCGCCACCGCCGGGTTCGCCGGCTACGCGGATCTCGCCGGGATCTGCCGCGCCGGCGATTGAGTCATCACCTGCCGCGCGATGGGTTGTGCGCAGGCGTCGGCCGTGCCCGGGATCAGGCGTGGCGCTGCTGTGCCGCGGCGAACGCGGCGAGTTGTTCGGGGGTCGCTTGCTTCTGGTATTTGGCCTTCCATTGCGCAAACGGCTCGCCGTAGATGCGCTCGCGCGCCTCGTCCTTGTCGAGCACGAGGCCGCGTTCGGCGGCGGCCTCGCGGTACCAGTCGGCGAGGCAGTTGCGGCAGAAGCCGGCGAGGATCATCAGGTCGATGTTCTGCACGTCGGTGCGCCGGCGGTTGAGATGCTCGAGCAGCCGGCGGAACGTCGCCGCCTCGATCTCGGTGCGGACGTCGGTCATGGCGGACTCCGATGGATGGTGCCGGTAGCATACTGCGGCGGTTTGAGCGCGGCGCGGGCAGCGGCGATAATGCGCTGCCTCCCGCGATCGGAACCCCATGGCCGCCCGGCTCCTCGACGGCAAACGCATCGCCGACGAACTGCTTGACCACGTCGCCGCACGCGTGCGCCAGCGCGTCGCCGCGGGCCGCCCGCCGCCGGGTCTGGCGGTGGTGCTGGTCGGCGACGATCCGGCCTCGACCGTGTACGTGCGCAACAAGCGGCGCGCCTGCGCGCGGGTGGGCTTTCATTCGCGTGCCTACGATCTGCCGGCCGCAACCACGCAGACCGAACTGCTGGCGCTGGTCGATGCGCTGAACGCGGATGCGGCGATCCACGGCATTCTCGTGCAATTGCCGCTGCCGGCGCACATCGATGCCCACGCGGTGGTCCACCGCATCGATCCGCGCAAGGACGTCGACGGGTTCCATCCCGAGAACATCGGCCGTCTGGCGCTGCGCCAGCGCGGGCTGCGGCCGTGCACCTCGAAGGGAGTGATGACCCTGCTCGCCCACACCGATCGTCCGGTGCGCGGGCAAGATGCCGTGGTCGTCGGCGTGTCGAATCACGTCGGCCGACCGCTCGCCTTCGAGCTGCTGCTGGCCGGCTGCACCACCACCTGCTGCCACCGCTTCACCCGCGATCTGCCGGCGGTGGTCGCGCGCGGCGACATCGTCGCGGTCGCGGTCGGACGGCCGGGCCTGATCCGCGGCGAATGGATCAAGCCGGGCGCGATCGTGATCGACGTCGGCATCAATCGCCGCGACGACGGCACGCTGGTCGGCGACGTCGAGTTCGCCGCCGCCGCCGAACGCGCGTCCTGGATCACGCCGGTGCCGGGCGGCGTCGGGCCGATGACGGTGGCGACGCTGATGCAGAACACGCTGGAAGCGGCCGAGTCATTCTGAATTGCGTCGGAACCGGCAGCGCGGCGGCGCTGTCGCGGCGGCGTGTCTGCGTTACCATGCGCGCCTCGTCATCGAATCGTCATCCCGCGCCGATGCCTCGCCACGCCCGCTTCGTCCTGCTCCTCCTCGCCGCGCTGCTCGGCGCCTGTGGCAGCGTCGTGCGCCGGGCGTCGCATCGGTTCGCCGACGATCTCACCGTCGCCATCCTCGATCAGGACGACCTCGGCACCGCGCGCGACGGCGTGCCGGCGTATCTGCTGCTGATCGACAGCCTGATCGTCGGCGATCCCGACAACCCCGACATCCTGCTCGCCGGCGCCAAGCTCTACGGCGCCTACGCCGGCGGCTTCGTCGACGATGGCGAGCGCGCGCGGCGCCTGGCCGAGCGCGCCTACGGCTACGGCCGGCGCGCGCTGTGCCTGACCGAGCGCGAACTGTGCGCCGCGCTGGACGGATCCTTCGACCGTTTCCGCGACGCGCTGGAAAAGTCCTCGCCGCGGCACATCGCCGCGCTGTACGGATTCGCCGCGGCGTGGGCGGGCAGGATCGAGGTGCACACCGGCGATTGGGACGACATCGCCGATCTGCCGAAACTCGAAGCCTTGCTGCAGCACGTCGCGGCGTTCGATCCGCGCTACGACGACGGCGGCGCCTTTCTCTATCTCGGCGTGCTCAATTCGATCCGGCCGGCATCGCTCGGCGGCAAGCCGGATCAGGGCAAGGCGTATTTCGACAAGGCGCTGGAGCTGTCCGGCGGCAGGAACCAGATGGTGCGCGTGCTGTATGCGCAGTTCTACGCGCGGCTGGTGTTCGATCAGGCACTGCACGACCGCCTGCTCGGCGAGGTGCTGGCGGCCGATCCGCACGTGCCGAACCTCACCCTGATCAATCTGCTGGCGCAGCAGCGGGCGAGGGCGCTGCTGGCCTCGGGCAAGGATTATTTCTAGAGAATCGTAGCCAATGAAAAAATTCGCATTGTTTACATTGCTGGTTTGTGGATTCTGCAGCGCTGCCGTCGCGGCGACCACGATCAAGATCGCCACGGTCGCGCCCGACGGCACCGCCTGGATGCGCGAGATGCGCGCCGGCGCGGCGGCGGTCAAGGCGCGCACCCAGGATCGGGTCGAGATCAAGTACTACCCCGGCGGCGTGATGGGCGACGAGCCGGCGGTGCTGCGCAAGATCAGGATCGGCCAGTTGCAGGGCGGCGCCTTCACCGGCGGCGAGCTGTCGCAGGTGGACAAGGACGCGCAGATCTACAGCCTGCCGTTCCTGTTCCGCAACGAGGCGGAGGTGGGCAAGGTGCGCGCCGCGCTCGATCCGCTGCTGCGCCGGAGCTTCGCGGCGGCCGGGTTCGAGGCGGTCGGCATCAGCGGCGGCGGCTTCGCGTATCTGATGAGCGTCAAGGACATCCGCAGCAAGGACGATCTCGCCGCGGCCAAGGTGTGGGTGCCGCAGGGCGACCGCGTCGCCGAGGCCGGCTTCAAGGCGGCCGGCGTCACACCGATCCCGCTGCCGCTCGCCGATGTGTATACCAGTCTGCAGACCGGCCTGATCGACACCGCGGCCAACACGCCGGCCGGTGCGATCGCGTTCCAGTGGCACACCAGGATCAAGCATCTGGTCGATCTGCCGCTGACCTACGTGGTCGGCATCCTGGTGATCGACAAGAAGGTGTTCGACGGCCTCGCGAGCGAGGATCAGCAGGCGGTGCGCGAGGAGCTCGGCGCCGCGTTCGCGCGACTGGAGAAGATCAACCGCGACGACAACGCCCACGCGCGCGAGACGCTGCAGAAGCAGGGCGTGACGATCTTCACGCCGAACGCCGCGGAGATCGCCTCGTGGCAGGCGATTGGCGCGGCGGCGCGCAAGCAGTTGCTGGCCGACAACGAGATCACGCCGCAGATGGCGGCGGCGCTGGATCAGGCACTGGCCGCCGCGCGCGGAGCGGCGCAGTGACGGCGACGCGGGCGCTGCGTTGGCTGCGGCGGCTGGAGGATGCGCTGCTCAGCGCGCTGGTGCTGATCCTGGTCGGCCTGGCCGGCGCGCAGATCCTGTTGCGCGATCTGTTCGCGACCGGCCTGTCCTTCGCCGATCCGCTCATGCGCAGCCTGGTGCTGTGGACCGGCATGCTCGGCGCGCTCGCCGCGGTGCGCGATGAGCGGCACATCGCGCTCGACGTGTTGCCGCGGTTCCTGTCGCCGCGCGTGCAGCGCGGCGTGCGCATCGCCACGTTCGCCTTCGCCGCCGCGCTGTGCGCGCTGATGGCCTGGTACAGCTTCGCCCTCGTGCGGATCGACTTCGCCGGCGGCGGCGCGACCGCGGCTTCCGCGGCGGTGCCGCCGTGGGTGGCCGAGGCGATCCTGCCGGTGGCGTTCGCCCTGATGGCGCTGCGGTTCGCGCTGCGCGCCTGCGCGCCGCCGGCGCACGCGCCCGTCTTGTTGCACGATCCGGGCGCGCCGCGCGCATGATCTGGCTCGCCGCGATCGCGTTGCTGCTGCTCGCCGCGCTCGGCGCGCCGCTGTTCGCATTGCTCGCAGCGATCGCGCTGCTCGGCTTCCATCTGGCCGGCGAGCCGGGCACGGCGGTGGCGATCGAGTTCTACCGCCTCGCCGACATGCCGGCGCTGATCGCGATTCCGCTGTTCACGCTCGCCGGCTATCTGCTCGCCGAGAGCCAGGCGCCGCGCCGGCTGGTGCGCCTGACGAATGCGTTGTTCGGATGGCTGCCGGGCGGGCTCGCGATCGTCTCGGTGTGCGCCTGCACGCTGTTCACCGCCTTCACCGGCGCCACCGGCGTGACCCTGGTCGCGCTCGGTGCGGTGCTGTATCCGGCGCTGCGCCACGCCCACTACGAGGAACGCTTTTCGCTCGGACTGCTCACCTGCGCCGGCAGCCTCGGCCTGCTGCTGGTGCCGTCGATGCCGCTGATCCTGTATGGCGTGGTCGCGCAGCAGTTCCACACCACGCCGCCGGTCGAGATCGATGCGCTGTTCAAGGCGGGCCTGCTGCCGTGTCTGCTGATGGTCGTGCTGCTGTCGCTGTACAGCGCCTGGCATGCGCGCCGGCTGCCGCAACTGCCGCGCAGCAGTGCGCGCGAGGTCTGGGCGGCGATCCGGGACGCCGCGTGGGAGCTGCCGCTGCCGTTCGTGGTGCTCGCCGGCATTTACTCCGGACGTCTCGCCGCCTCCGAGGCGGCGGCGGCGACGGCGCTGTACGTGCTGATCGTGACCGTGCTGATCCGGCGCGAGATCAAACCGGGCGAACTGCCGCGCGTGATCCGCGAGGCGATGCTGCTGGTCGGCGCGATCCTGATCGTGCTCGGCTTCTCGCTCGCGCTCACCAACTGGCTGATCGATGCCGACGTGCCCGAACGCCTGTTCGCGGCGTTGCAGAGCGGGATCAGCGGCCGCTTCGCCTTCCTGCTGCTGCTCAATCTGTTCCTGCTCGTGTTCGGCATGCTGCTCGAAGGCTTCCCGGCGATCATCATCCTGGTGCCGCTGGTGCTGCCAGTGGCGTTGCGCTACGGCGTCGATCCGGTGCACCTCGGCATCGTGTTCCTCGCCAATCTGCAGATCGGCATCTTCCTGCCGCCGGTGGGCATGAACATCTTCATCGCCAGCGCACGCTTCGGCCGCCCGGCGACGACGATCGTGCGCGCCAGCCTGCCGTTCTACGCGATCCTGTTGCTCAGCGTGCTGATCATCACCTACTGGCCCGATTTGTCGCTGTGGCTGACACGGTGATCCCGACCCGTTCGCGCCGGGGGCAGGGGCGCGACGAGCGGCGAAGCCACGACATCCAGTGGCATCGACTCCGGTCGGCCGCTATACTTTCGCGATTTATCGACCCGAGGAATGGCGCATGCGCATCCTCACCGAAGCGCTCACCTTCGACGACGTTTCGCTCGTCCCCGCCTACTCGAACGTCCTGCCGCGCGACGTCGATCTCGCCACGCGCCTGACTCGCGACCTCCGCCTCAACATTCCGATCCTGTCCGCCGCCATGGATACGGTGACCGAGGCGCGTCTGGCCATCACCATGGCACAGTGCGGCGGCATCGGCATCATCCACAAGAACATGGCGGTGGAGGAGCAGGCCGCGCAGGTGCGGCAGGTGAAGAAGTTCGAGGCGGGCGTGATCCGCGATCCGATCACGGTGACGCCGAGCACCTCGATCCGCGACGTCATGCAGATCGTGCGCGCGGCGAACATCTCCGGCGTGCCGGTGGTGGAGGGCGAACAGCTCGTCGGCATCGTCACCAACCGCGACCTGCGCTTCGAGAAGAAGCCAGACGATCCGGTGAAGAACATCATGACCCGCAAGGACAAGCTGGTCACGGTGAAGGAGGGCGCCGCCGAGGACGAAGTGCTGCGCCTGCTGCACAAGCATCGCATCGAGAAGGTGCTGGTGGTCGACGATGCGTTCCGCCTGAAGGGACTGATCACGGTCAAGGACATCCAGAAGGCGCGCGACAATCCGCATTCGGCCAAGGACCGGCACGAACGCCTGCGCGTCGGCGCCGCGGTCGGCGTCGGCGGCGATACCGAGGAGCGCGTCGGCGCGCTGGTCGATGCCGGCGTGGACGTGATCGTGGTCGACACCGCGCACGGCCATTCGCAGGGCGTGATCGAGCGCGTGCGCTGGGTCAAGCGCCACTATCCGGCGCTGCCGGTGGTCGGCGGCAACATCGTCACCGCCGAGGCGGCGAAGGCGTTGATCGACGCCGGCGCGGACGCGGTCAAGGTCGGCGTCGGGCCGGGCTCGATCTGCACCACGCGCATCGTCGCCGGCGTCGGCGTGCCGCAGATCTCCGCGGTGAGCATGGTCGCCGAGGCGATTCGCGATTCCGGCGCCTGCCTGATCGCCGACGGCGGCATCCGCTATTCCGGCGACATCGCCAAGGCGCTCGCCGCGGGCGCGCATTGCGTCATGATCGGCGGCATGTTCGCCGGCACCGAGGAGGCGCCGGGCGAAGTCGAGCTGTATCAGGGCCGCTCGTACAAGAGCTACCGCGGCATGGGCTCGCTGGGCGCGATGCAGAAGGGTTCCAAGGACCGCTATTTCCAGGACGAGGCCGACGCCGACAAGCTAGTGCCGGAAGGCATCGAGGGCCGCGTGCCGTATCGCGGCCCGCTGCGCAACATCATCCACCAACTCGTCGGCGGTTTGCGCGCGGCGATGGGCTACGTCGGTTGCGCCACGGTCGAGGAGATGCGCAGCAAGCCGCAGTTCGTGCGCGTGACCAGCGCCGGCATCCGCGAGTCGCACGTGCACGACGTGGCGATCACCAAGGAAGCGCCGAATTACCGGCTCGATTGAGCCTGCGTTTCCTTCTCCCATTCGGGAGAAGGTGGCGCGTAGCGCCGGATGAGGGTTCGGTGCCGCGACATCGAACCATTTGCGGAAAACCGAACCCTCACCCCCACCCCTCTCCCGGTGGGAGAGGGGAGACAGGCCATGCAAAACATCCACTCCGACAAGATCCTGATCCTCGACTTCGGCGCGCAGTACACGCAGCTCATCGCGCGCCGCGTGCGCGAGATCGGCGTGTACTGCGAGATCTGGGCCTGGGATCACGACCCGACCGAGATCGCCCGCTTCGCGCCGAAGGGCATCATCCTCTCGGGCGGGCCGGAATCGACCACCGAGCCCGGCTCGCCGCGTGCGCCGGCGGCGGTGTTCGAGCTCGGCGTGCCGGTGCTCGGCATCTGCTACGGCATGCAGACCATGGCGGTGCAGCTCGGCGGTCGCACCGAAGGCGGGCACACCCGCGAATTCGGTCATGCGCGGCTCGCGCTGACTTCGCCCTGCGTGCTCTGGGAAGGTTTGCGCGAGAGCGCGGCGTCGTCGCCGGTATACGGCGAAGGCGAGAGCTGGATGGGTCGACCGACGTCGGCGATTTCCGACCCGCCGTCCGCGAACCCGGGCGCGTTGCCGGCCACGCTGGACGTCTGGATGTCGCACGGCGACCGCGTCACCGCGCTGCCGCCCGGCTTCGTCGCCACCGCGGCGACGCGCGATCTGCCGATCGCGGCGATGGCCGACGACCGGCGCCGCTTCTACGGCGTGCAGTTCCATCCCGAAGTCACGCACACGCCGCGCGGCACCGAACTGCTGCGGCACTTCGTGGTGACCCTGTGCGGCTGCGCGACGCTGTGGACGCCGGCGAACATCATCGAGGACGCCGTCGCCCGCGTGCGCGCCCTGGTCGGCGGCGAGCGCGTCCTGCTCGGTCTGTCCGGCGGCGTGGATTCCTCGGTCGTCGCCGCCCTGCTCGAGCGCGCGATCGGCGAGCAATTGGTCTGCGTGTTCGTCGACACCGGCCTGTTGCGCTACCGTGAAGGCGACCAGGTGATGGCGACGATGGCCGAGCACATGGGCGTGCGCGTCATCCGGGTCGACGCCGCCGAACGCTACTTCGCCGCGCTCGCCGGTGTCGGCGACCCGGAGGCCAAGCGCAAGGTCATCGGCCGCCTGTTCGTCGAGATCTTCGAGGAGGAAGCGGCCAAGCTTGCCGACATCCGCTGGCTGGCGCAGGGCACGATCTATCCCGACGTCATCGAATCGGCCGGCAGCAAGACCGGCAAGGCGCACGTCATCAAATCCCACCACAACGTCGGCGGCCTGCCCGAGCGCATGCATCTGAAGTTGATCGAACCGCTGCGCGAGCTGTTCAAGGACGAAGTGCGGCGCATCGGCGTCGAGCTCGGGCTGCCGCGCGAGATGGTCTACCGGCACCCATTCCCCGGCCCCGGGCTCGGCGTGCGCGTGCTCGGCGAGGTGAAGCCCGAGTACGTCGAACTGCTGCAGCGCGCCGACGACATCTTCATCGGCGAACTGTGCGCGCAGGGGCTGTACGACAAGGTGAGCCAGGCGTTTGCGGTGTTCCTGCCGGTGAAATCGGTCGGGGTGGTCGGCGACGCGCGCGCCTACGAATGGGTGATCGCGCTGCGCGCGGTCGAAACCGTGGACTTCATGACCGCCCACTGGGCGCATCTGCCCTACGATTTTCTCAACCACGTTTCATCCAGAATCATCAATGAATTACGTGGCGTTTCTCGCGTAGTTTATGACATCAGCGGCAAGCCGCCGGCCACGATCGAGTGGGAATGAGCGCGCACGCGGAATTCGGTCCGGACGACGAACGCTGCATGCGTCGGGCGCTCGCGCTCGCCCGCCATGCGGCCGAGGCGCACGAGGAAGTGCCGGTGGGCGCGGTCGTGGCCGTGGCCGGCGCGATCGTCGGCGAGGGCTGGAACCAGAACATCGCCGCGCACGATCCGAGCGCGCATGCCGAAATCGTCGCGCTGCGCGATGCCGGCCGGCGCCTCGGCAATTATCGGTTTCCCGAGGCGACGTTGTACGTGACGCTCGAGCCGTGCGTGATGTGCGCCGGTGCGATGATCCACGCCCGGCTCGCGCGCGTGGTGTATGCGGCCGCCGATCCGAAGACCGGCGCCGCCGGCAGCGTGTTCGATACGCTGCTGTCGGCGCGGCACAATCATCGCGTGGCGGTGGCGGGCGGTCTGTGCGCGGACGAAGCCGGCGCCATGCTGCGGCAGTTCTTCCGCGCCCGGCGTTGAGGCTCAGGCGGCCGCGGCGAAGTCCGCCGCCGTGATCGGCGCGGCGCCGAACCAGGCGAGTCGCGAGGCGAGCGCGGCGACTTCGCCGACGATCAGCAGCGCAGGCGGACGCAGCGCATGGGCGCGCGCGAGCGCGGCGAGCTCGTCGAGCCGACCGACGATCACGCGCTGATCCGCGCACGTGCCGTTTTCGACCAGCGCGAACGGCGTGTCGGCGCCGCGGCCGTGCGCTAGCAACTGCCGGCGAATGCCGTCCAGTTCGGCCGCGCCCATGTACAACGCCAACGTCCGGCGCGGCGCGGCGAGCGCCCGCCAATCGAGCGCGTCCAGCGTGGTGCGACCGCGTGCGGTGGCGAACTGCACGACGTGTGCGTGATCGCGATGGGTCAGCGGCACGCCCGCATAGGCCGCGCAGGCGAGCGCGGCGGTGACGCCGGGCACGACCTCGTAGGGCACGCCGTGCGCGCGCAGGAATTCGAGTTCCTCGCCGCCGCGGCCGAACACGCACGGATCGCCGCCCTTGAGGCGCACGACGCGCCGTCCGGCGCGCGCATGTTCGAGCAGCAAGGCATGGATCGCCGCCTGCGGCATGCCGCGCTCGCCGGCGCGCTTGCCGACGTCGATGCGCAGCGCATCGCGGCGGGCGAGCTCGAGCACGTCGCGGCCGACCAGGCGGTCGTACAGGATCACGTCGGCTTCATTGAGTCGGCGCAGGGCGTTGAGCGTCAGCAGGCCGGGGTCGCCCGGACCCGCGCCGACCAGGGCGACGCTGCCGCACATCGGCGCACTCGCGCCGCCGCGCAGCAGCCGACGCAGCGCGCGTTCGGCGGCCGCGCCATCGCCGCGACGCAACGCCGCCGTCATTGGTCCGTCGAGCGCGCGCTGGTAGAGCGCCCGGCGCGCGCCGGCGTCGCGAACCCGCGCGCGGATCCGGCGGCGGTAGCGTCCGAGCAGGGCGGCGAGCGGGCCGAGCGCGTGATCGAGCGTCGCCTCCAGGCGCTCGCGCAGCCGCCGCACCAGCATCGGCGCCGTGCCGCCGCTGGAGATCGCGATCTGCACCGGCGCGCGGTCGACCACCGCCGGCACGTGCACGCTGGACAGCGCGGCGTCGTCGACCACGTTCGTCCAGATCCGGCGCGCGCCGGCGGCGGCGGCGACCTGCCGGTTGGTCCCGGCATCGTCGGTGGCGGCGATGACCAGCCAGACGCGCTCGAGCCAGTCCTCGTGAAAGAAGCCCGGCACATGGCGGATACGGCCCTGTGCCGCCCACTGCGCGAGCTGCGGATGCAGAGCGGGCGCGCCGACGCGCACGGCGGCGCCCGCCGCGAGCAGCGCGGCGATCTTGCGCAACGCCACCTCGCCACCGCCAACCACGAGAACGGTACGACCGGCGAGATCAGCGAACAGCGGATACAGTTTCATGCGCCAGCGCGAGTGGAATGCCCCGACGGGCACGGCCGGTCCACGCTACGGCACCCGCGCCAGCTGCGGAAATGACGATCGGGCAGGTCGGCATGCGTTGCGGTCATGACGCCGGCGTCGGTATGCGTTCGGACGTCTGGACGTCCAAACCGGGACGGGATATGCTGCCGCGACCATGCTTCGACCGGCCCGTGCCAGCGTCCTGCCGATCCGCCCGCGGTGTTGTTGTCGTCCGCCCGCCGCATGCGCGCACCGACGACAACCTGCCGCGAGCCGATCTCCATGACCCTGACCCAGCTGCGTTACCTCATCGCCATCGCCGATTCCGGTCTCAACATCACCGCCGCCGCCGAGCGCGTGCACGCCACGCAACCGGGCCTGAGCAAGCAGCTCAAGCAGCTCGAGGACGAGCTCGGCTTCCAGTTGTTCTCGCGCCGCGGCAAGAGTCTGCAGGCGATCACGCCGGCCGGGCAGCAGGTGCTCGAACGCGCGCGGGTGATCGTCACGGAAGCCGGCAACATCCGCGCGCTGGCCGCCGAGCTGCGCGGCGAGGAAGCGGGCGAGCTCGTGATCGCGACCACGCACACCCAGGCGCGTTTCGTGCTGCCGCCGGCGATCGGCGCGCTCAAACGCCGCTATCCCGACGTCAACGTGCATCTGCAACCGCACGGCGACGCCTTGGTGCTCGATATGTTCGAACGCGGCCGCGCGGACCTCGCCATCGTCAGCACCAGCGGCGAGCCGCCGGCGGGCGGTCTCGCGGTGCCGCTGTTCCACTGGCGGCGCGCCGTGCTCGTGCCACGCGACCATGCGCTGGCGCGCGCCGCGCGGTGGCCGAGTCTGGCGGAACTCGCGCGCTATCCGCTGTTGAGCTACGAATCCGTGTTGCGGCCCGAATCCTCGCTGCGACGCGCATTCGCCGCGGCCGGCGAAGCGCCGCGCTTCGCCTTCACCTCGCGCGACGCCGATCTGATCAAGACCTACGTCCGCGCCGGTCTCGGCGTCGGCATCCTGGCCGAGATGGCGGTGCTCGCGGAAGATGCCGAGGATCTGCATCTGCTCGACGCGGCCGATCTCCTGCCGCCGTGCACGAGCTGGCTGGTGCTGCGCCGCGACCGCGTGCCGCGCGGCTACGTCCTGGCGCTGGCCGAACTGATCGCGCCGCAGCTCGATCGGCGCGATCTCCGCCGCGCGCTCGCTGGCGAGGAGCCCGCCCGCTGGCCGGCGCCGCCGTCGTGGCGCGAGCTCGCCGCGCGTGCGCGCAGCGTTCGCGCCGCGTGAGGACGCGGCGCGCGCAGCGGCGTCGCAGTCGAAGACCGGAACGCGGGGATTCGATCAAACCGTCCCTAGGCATGCAGCCCGCACTCGCGCTTCAGGCCGAAGAAACGGGTGTCCTCCTCGCGCATCCCGGGCTGCCACGGTCGCGTCGTGTGCACATCGCCGATCGAGACATAGCCGCGCTGCCACAGCGGGTGATACGGCAGATCGTGACGTTGCAGGTACTGCCAGACGTCGCGATCGCTCCAGTCGGCGAGCGGATGCAGCTTCCAGCGTCCCTCGCGCAGCTCCAGCAGGGCGAGGTCGCGGCGCGATTCGCTCTGGCTGCGGCGCGGGCCGGCGATCCAGGTGCGCGCGCCGAGCTCGTCGAGCGCGCGGCGCATCGGTTCCACCTTGCGCAGCCGGTTGTAGCGCTCGAGGCCTTCGAGTCCCTGCTCCCACAGCCGACCGAAGCGCGCCTCCATCCAGGCCCGGCTGAGCGAGGGCCGGTAGACCTTGAGGTTGAGCCGCAGACGCTCGGTCAGCTCGTCGGCGAACCGGTAGGTTTCGGGGAACAGATAGCCGGTGTCGATCAGCACCACCGGAGTGTCGGCACGCAGGCGCGTGACGAGGTGCAGCAGCGCCGCCGACTGCGCGCCGAAACTCGACGACAGCACGTGTTCGCCCGGCAGCGCGGCGAGCGCCCAGGCGATGCGCTCGCGGGCGTCGCGCGCGGCAAGCCAGGCGTTCAATGCGGCGAGTGCGCGCGCGTCTTGCGCGGCGCTCAGCGGATCCGGTGGCGTCATGGGCGTAGCTCCAGGGGAATGCAAGCCGGCGTGGCGCGGGCGATGCCGACGCGCACGAGAAAGTCGCCGAAGCCTTCGCCCGCGTCGCGTTCGGCGGCGTAGCGGGCGAAGCAGGCGTCGAGTTCGGCGAGGATCGCGGTCTCGTCGAGGTTCTCCCGGTGCAGCGCATTCAGGCGCCGGCCGGCGCCATCGGCGCCGAGCATCAGGTGGTAGCGGCCCGGCGCCTTGCCGATCAGGGCGATCTCGCCGAGGTAGGGTCGCGAGCAGCCGTTCGGACAGCCGGACACGCGCAAGTACAGCGGCTGATCGCGCAGGCCATGGCGTGCGAGCAGGGCTTCCAGCCGGTCGAGCAACGCCGGCAGCTGGCGTTCCGCCTCGGCCATCGCCAGCGGGCAGGTGGGCAGGGCCACGCAGGCGAGCGCGTGCAGACGCAGCGGTGTGGCCGTGCGGTGCGCATCGAGGCCGTGGGCGACGGCGAGCGCCTCGATCCAGGCGCGCTCGACCGGCGCCACGCCGGCGACGATCAGGTTCTGGTTCGGCGTCAGCACGAACTCGCCGCGATGCACGCGCGCGATCTCGCGCAGTCCCTTGCGCAGCGGCGCGCCCGCGCGATCGGCGATGCGACCGCCTTCGATGCGCAGGCCGAGGTGCCAGCGGCCGTCTTCTCCCTCGATCCAGCCGAAGCGATCGCCGCGCCGGTCGAAATGGAACGGTCGTGCCGGCGCGAGCGCGAAACCGGCGCGCCGTTCGATCTCCGCGCGGAACCAGGCAAGGCCGCGCTCGTCGATCGTGTACTTGAGCCGGGCGCGCTTGCGCTCGCTGCGATTGCCGAAGTCGCGCTGGGTGGCGATCACGGCTTCGGCGATGGCGAGTACGTCGTCCGGCGCGACGAAGCCGAGCACGTCGGCCAGCCGCGGATAGGTCGCCGGATCGCCGTGGCTCGTGCCGAGGCCGCCGCCGGCGGTGACGTTGAACCCGGCCAGCCGACCGTCCTCGATCGCGGCGATGAAGCCGAGATCGTGGGCGAACACGTCGACGTCGTTGTGCGGCGGCACGGCGAAGGCGATCTTGAACTTGCGCGGCAGATAGGCGGCGCCGTAGATCGGTTCGTCCTCCGTGCCGCTGTGCGCCGATTCGGCTTCGTCCAGCCAGATCTCGTGATACGCCCGGGTCCGCGGCAACAGGTGCGCCGACAGCCGCGCCGCCAGGGCGTGCACGGCAGCGTGGGTGCGCGATTGCCACGGATTGGCGGCCACCAGCACGTTGCGATTGACGTCGCCGCAGGCGGCGATGGTGTCGATGCGCACCGCGTTGAGCGCGCGCAGCGCCGCACGCAGGTCGCGCTTGCGCACGCCGTGGAACTGGAACGCCTGGCGCGTCGTCAGTCGCAGCGTGCCGTCGCCGTAGGCGCCGGCGATGGCGTCGAGCTGCAACCACTGCCGCGGCGCGATCACGCCGCCGGGCAGGCGCGTGCGGATCATGAACTGCCAGGCCGGCTCGAGTTTCTGCCGGCGGCGCTCCTCGCGCAGATCGCGATCGTCCTGCAGGTAGCTGCCGTGGAACTTGACGAGCTGTGCGTCCGCGTCGGCGAGCGCGCCCGTCGTCGGATCGGCGAGGCTCGCGCGCAGCGTGCCGCGCAGCCGGCGGCTGGCGGCCTTGATCGTCTCGACCGGCGAAGGCGAGGGCACGGTCATCAGTACACGTCCCGGCAATAGCGGCGTTCCGCGGCGAGGCGCGCGAGGTACGCCTCGGCGTCGTCGCGGCTGCGACCGCCCTGTTCGACGACGATGTCGCGCAAGGCATCGTGGACGTCGCGCGCCATGCGCGTGGCATCGCCGCAGACATAGACGTGCGCGCCGCCTTCGAGCCAGTCGTACAGTTCGCGCGCACGCCGCCGCAGGCGGTGCTGCACGTAGACCTTGTGCGGCTGATCGCGCGAGAACGCCACGTCCAGGCGATGCAGCTGGCCGTGCCGCAGCGCCTGTTGCCATTCGAGCTGGTAGAGAAAATCCGAGCGCAGGTGGGGATTGCCGAAGAACAGCCAGTTGCGTCCGGTCGCGCCGATCGCGGCGCGCTCCTGCACGAACGCGCGGAACGGCGCCACGCCGGTGCCCGGTCCGATCATGACGATGTCGCGCGCCGGGTCCGGCGGCAGCCGGAAGCGCTCGTTCGGCTCGATGAAGACCGGCACCCGCGCGCCGCCCATCCGTTCGGCGAGAAACTGCGACGCCGCGCCGACGTGATCGCGACCGAAGGCGCGGTAAGCGACACGGGCGACGGTCAGATGCGCCTCGTCCTCGACGATTTTCATGCTGGACGCGATCGAGTACAGCCGCGGCGCGAGCGGTCGCAGTGCGGCGACGACTTCGGTCGCATCCCACGCCGCGGGGAAGGCGTGCAGCAGATCGAGCAGTTGCCGTTCGGCGAGGAGCTGCGGCAACGCCACCGGCGAGGCGACCAGGGTGTCGAGGTCGTCGCAGCGCGCGCGGAGCGCGTGGGCGATGACGAAGGATCGGGAAAGCCGCGTCACTTCGCGCTTGGTCGCAAGCCATTCGCGCAACGGCCGTGTCGCGCCGTCGTGCGCGACGGCGGTCTCGCCGTCGATGCCGAGCGCATCGAGCAGGGCATCGACCAGCGTCGGCGGATTCGTCGGCCACACGCCGAGCGCGTCGCCCGGCTCATAGCTCAGGCCCGACTCGCGCAGCGAAAGCTCGATGTGGCGGATGTCCTTGGTGCCGTCGCGCGCGCTGATGCGCTGGTTGACGAGCACTTCCGCCGCGAATGGCCGATCGCGGTGCCATGCGGGCGACGCGCGCGACGGCCGCAGCGGCGTCACCTTCGCCGAGGGCGTAGTCACACGCAGCGCCTCGCGCGCCGCGGCGAGCGCCCGGGCGAACCACGGCCGCGCGGCGGCGTCCACGTCCACATCCGCGTCCGCGCGCACCAGCAGACGCTCGGCGCCGAGTTCGGCCAGCCGCGCGTCGATCTGCGCTCCGGCCGCGCAGAACTTCGCGTAGCTGCTGTCGCCGAGCGCGAACACGGCGTAGCGCAGCGTTTCCAGGCGCGGCGCGCGCGGGCCGGTCAGGAATTCGACGAAGCCGCGTGTGTCGTCGGGCGGATCGCCGTCGCCTTGCGTGCTGACGACGACGAACAACAGGCGTTCGGTCTTCAGTTCGCGCAGCGGATAGGCGTCGGCGCGCCACAGACGCACGGCGTGACCGGCGGCCTCAAGTTCGCGGGCGAGGGTCTCCGCCACGCGCTTGGCATTGCCGGTCTGGCTGCCGAACACCACCGTCGCGTGCGGTGACGGCGGCACATCGACTGCGGCGCTCGGCGCTTCGCCCGGCGTGGTCCCGATCCGTGCCGCCAGCCCGGCCGCGTAACCGGAAAGCCAGTGCAGCGCGGCCGCTTCCAGACCGTCGACCAGGCGCGTCAGCAACGCCGCCTTCTCTTCCGGCAACGGTACGGGGATGCGCAGCGGTTCGGCGGTCACGGTTTCGGCCGTCCAGACGTCCAAATGCCCGCGGCATTGTGCGGCGGCCGCCACCACAGCCGAAACGGCGATTCGTCATGTGGCCATGCGTCGCGGTTATGGACGCCGGCGTCCGCTCAGGCCGGCGTGCCGCGCTCGCGCACGGGCGAGGCCGCGGCCGGATCGGCGGTGCGTCGGCGTGCCGCCATGACCGCGCGCAGCGTCGGCATCACGGTGTGCGCGAGCAGCGTGGTCGCGGCCAGGATCATGAGCGGCGGGAACGGATGCAGATAGCGGAAGACGATGACCGGCGACAGCAGGAACTGGCTGAGGAACAGTCCGAACAGGAGCAGGGCGAGCATCCTGCCGGTGGCGGCGAAGCGCGAGCGCCGCACCGCGAGATACATGGCGACGGCGACGAACGGAGCCAGCAGAAAGCTCGCGGTCAGCCACCAGCGGCTGTGCTGGAACCAGACGCTGGTCAGGGTATCGGTGAACGCGATCGGTTTGACGTCGAGAAAGAAATACTTCTGCGCGAGATCGATCAGCTCCAGCGGCAGCATGCCCTTGCGGCCGAGGTCGCTGTCCATGCGCCAGGTGGTCTCGTCGCGGTCGAAGTATTGCGCCACCGTGGCGAACGCCATCGGCAGCAGCCATCCGCCGATCCGGCGCACGGTGCGGCGGGCGACACGATCGGCGGCCTGTTCGGGTTGCGCGCACTCGCGCTGCATCACCGACCACAGGCCCTCCGGGTGCCACAATTGGCCTTCGCGTCGCGTCGGATCGGCGAGCGGCACGCGCACGTGCCGCAGCAGCTCCGGCGCGCAGCCGGTGTCGCGGAAATCCTCGTCGCGCACGGCCGGCGCGACGAAGCCGAGCAGGAACAGACCCTCGGTGCCGATGTAGCCCGGCGACGTGTGCGCCACCGCGCCGACCAGGTGCCGGTAGCCGACGTGCGCGACCGCGGTGCAGGCGACCGCCAGCGCGAGCGGCACGGCGAGGCGACGCCAGCGTTCGCGCGCAGGGTTCGCGGCGGGCGTCCACCAGGCGCGCCACAGCGGCAGGGTGAGGCTGCTCAACAGGATCACCGCGGTGCCGTTGAGCCGGAACGCGATGGTGAGGATGCCGACGAGGGCGACGAGCGGCAGCCAGCGCCATCGTCCGTCGTGCAGATACGCCAGCACCAGCGCGACGTAGCCGAGCCACAGCAGGCCGCCGAAGGCTTCGGCCATCACCATGCGTTCGTAGAACAACTGCTCCGGTGCGGCGGCGAGCACCAGCGCGGCGGCGAGTGCGAACGGCTGCCGCACCGAGAGAAACCGGCGCAGGATGAGGAACACGAGATACGCACTGGCGATGCCGGCGAGGGTTTGCGCGATCACCAGCGCGTGCAGCGAATGGGCGGTGACGGCGAAGGCGCGGATCAGGTAGCTGTAGAGGAAGGAACGATCGCGCGGCAACGGGCCGCCGACCGCGCCCTCGAGGTAGGTGACCGAATCCCAGAGGAAGAAGCGCGGATTGGTGTCGATGAGCAGCACGACGAGCTTGAGCGCGGCGATGGCGAAGATCGCCTGCGCGCGCTGTCGCCAGGAAAGCGCGTCTTCGCCCGCCGCCGGATCGTTCGACTGCATCGGCGTACTGTAGCCGAAGCGGCAACGCTCTGCTGCGTGGTGCGGCGCGACGCGATCGTGTCGACGCGGGTCGCCGTCGATTCACGTGCCGCGGCGTGGTGCGAAGATCTCCGCCGTCCACGTCCAGCGCGGATCGTCGGCCAAGGCCTCGAGCGCGATCGGCAGCTTCTGTCGCCAGTTCGGCGCGACGTCGCCGAGCCCGGGCAGATTCGCTTGGCGTTGCATGTCGAGCACGTCCTCGAGCTGGACGATCGCGAGCGCGCTGGCCGAGGCGGCGAGAAAGCGATGCGCCGCGGCGGCGAAGGTCGCGGCATCGACGCACGGGCCGTACCGTTGCAGGGCGTGCGCGAACCGCTCGCGGCTGCGCGCGCGCTCCGCGTGCGCGTGCGCCAGGGTTTCCTTTAGGTCGGGCGACTGCCGCGGCCACTCGCCGATGTCGGTGCCCGACCAGTAGCCGCGCAGGGTCGGCAGGTCGTGTGTCGTCAGCGCGGCGACGCTGGCGTGCGGATAGCGCTCGGGCGCGAGCCAGGCGCCGGCCGCGTCGCGCTCGAACGGGACGAGACGATAGCCGAGCACGTTCGCCGCGGCGAGGCGCTCGCGCAGACCATGAGGTGCGGTGCCGAGATCCTCGCCGACGACCATGCAGCGGCGCTCCACGCTGCAGCGCGCGAGCTCGGTCAGCAAGGCATCGCACGGATACGGCACATAGGCGCCCTGCCGAGCGGGTGCGCCGCGCGGAATCCAGAATTGCCGCTGCAAGCCGAGCACGTGATCGACGCGCAATGCCCCGGCGTTGCGCATCGTCGCGTGCAGCAGCGCGGTCCAGGAATGTAGATGCCGATCGAGCAGCCGGTCCGGCCGCCACGGCGGCAGGCCCCAGGCCTGGCCCTGCGGCGCGAACGCGTCCGGCGGTGCGCCGAGCTCCATTGCGTTCGCCAGGAGTTCCGGCCAGCACCACGCCTCGACGCCGTCGGCGGCGGCGCCGAGGGCGAGATCCGTGACGATGCCGATTTCGAGGCCCGCGGCGTGCGCACGCGCCGCCGTGCGATCCCATTGCCGGTGCGCCAGCCATTGCACGTATTCGTGGAACGCGACTTCGTCGGCGTGTTCCACCGCGAAGCGGGTCACCGCCGGCATGGCGTGGTGCGCGAACTCGGCCGGCCAGTCGCGGCGCCGAATTCCCCGCCGCGCGAAGTGCGCATCGAGTGCTTCGAAGACGGCGTAGGAACGCAGCGCATCGCCGCGGTCGCGGCGAAACCGGTCGAACGCGGCTCGCTCCTCGGCAGCAGGACCATCGTCGCGGCTGCGGAAGTCGCGATGGAGACAGAGGAGCGCCGCCAGTTTGAGACGCGCGACCGCCGCATAGTCCACCCGCGGCGAGCCACGCACGTCGGCGATCGCCGCCGCGGTTTCGGCGCGTTCCATGAATTCCGTATACGCCGGCGTGGCATCGCCGGCCGGCGCCGGCAGTGCGATCAGGAGCGGATTGAGCAGCAGGCGCGTGGACGGCGCATAGGGCGAAGCGCACTCCGGGATCGTCCCGCGCGGCGCATGCAGCGGCCCGAGCATGATCCCGGCCGCGCCGGCGCGCGCGGCGATCTCGGCGAGACGCGCGAGATCGTCGAAATCGCCGATACCCCAACTGTGCGCGGAATGCAGACCATACACTTGCACCGACAGCAGCCAGCGACGCTCGCCGCGGCGCACGAACGGGTGCAACCAGCAGCGCGCCGATGCCGCAGCGGGCGAGGCAACGGCAGGCGGCGCAAGCTCGGCGACGATTCGGGCGAGCGTCGTCGCCGGCACGCGCCGACGCGCGCCCGTCGCATCCGTGTATTCGGCCGCCACGCCTCGGCGCTCGGCCTGACGTACCAACTCCACGGGCAGCGCGAATCCGGCCGTCGCCTGCGGCACGAACCCGAGCACGGTTTCGCGTCCGAGCGCGATCGAGCAACCGGCGGCGTGCAGCGTCGCCGGCACCTCGTCCTCGCGGCTGTCGAGCACGCACAGCCAGTCGTCGGCGGTGGCGGGCAAGCGGAACTCGACGTCCGCCGCGCCGGCGTTGAGCGCCAGGAAGACCTGCTCCGTTACTGTGTCGTCGGCGTGCTCGACCAGCAACATGCCGAGCGTGCGACGCACCGCGTCGAACCAGTCGGCGTGCTCCATCTCGCCGCCGTCGGCCCGCAGCCAGGCCAGATCCTTGAGGCCGCTGCGCGGATGCGGCGATCCGGTGGCGTGGCGGTCGGCGCGCAGCGTCGTCAGGCGTCGGCGCAGGCCGAGCAGATGCCGCATGAATGCCGTCCAATCGCGCGCGGCGTCGCCCCGCGCAGTCCAGTCCAGCCAACTGACCGGGTTGTCCTGGCAGTAGGCGTTGTTGTTGCCGAACTGCGTGCGCGACAGTTCGTCGCCGGCGAGCAGCATCGGCACGCCGCGCGAGCACAGCAGGGTGGCCAGCATCGCGCGTGCGCGCCGAGCGCGCAGGGCGAGCACGTGCGCGTCCCGCGTCGGCCCCTCGACGCCGCCGTTGGCGCTGAAGTTCTCCTGCGCGCCGTCGCGGCCGGTTTCGCCGTTCGCGGCATTGTGCTTGACGCGGTAGGCGACGAGATCGGCGAGGGTGAAGCCGTCGTGCGCGGTGACGAAGTTGACGCCGGCCGAGGGCGGGCGTGCAGCGTGTGCGAACAGATCGCTGGAACCGGCCAGGCGTGTGGCGAGCTCGGCGATCGTGCCGGGGTCGCCGCGCCAGTGGCGTCGCACGGCATCGCGATAGCGATCGTTCCATTCCGCCAGCGGCGCGCGGAACCGGCCGAGGTGGCTCCACGGCGCGACCGCGTCCCACGGTTCGACGATGAGCTTGCAGGCGGCGAGGTCGGCATCGCCGAGGATCGTCTGCCACAGCGCTGCGTCGGCGTCGAAGCGACCATGCGCGTCGCGGCTCAGGGCCGGCGCGAGATCGAAGCGGAAGCCGTCCACGCCGATCTCGGTCGCGAAATAGCGCAGCGCCGCATGCGTGAGCGCGACGACCGCAGGGCGCGTGAAGTCGAGCGTGTTGCCGCAGCCGGAAAAATCGCGGTAGCAGTGCGGCGCGTGCGGATCGAGCCGGTAGTAGGCGGCGTTGTCGAGCCCGCGAAAGGCGAGGGTCGGCCCGAGTTCGTCGCCCTCGGCGGTGTGGTTGAACACGACATCGAGGATGACCTCGATGCCGGCCTCGTGCAGACGATCGACGACGCGCGCGAACTCGGCCGGGTCGTCGCCGCCGAGATAGGCGCGCTGGATCGCGCAGAAGGCGATCGGGTTGTAGCCCCAGTAGTTCGACAGGCCGCGCCGCGTCAGCGTGTACTCGTCGAGGAACGCGGCGATCGGCAGCAGCTCGATCGCGGTGACACCGAGGCGGCGCAGGTGCTCGATGACCGCCGGTTCCGCCAGCGCGCCGAGCGTGCCGCGCGCCGGCTCCGGCAGGTGCGGATGCAGGCGCGTGAAGCCGCGCATGTGCAGCTCGTAGACGACGCTGTCGCGCCAGGGCACGCATGGGCGCGGCGGGCGCGGCGCCGGCGACGGCGGCGCGACGATCCGGCATTTCGGCACGTATGGTGCGCTGTCGCGCGCGTCGAACGACCGATCCGCCGTGGCGGCATCGCGGTCGTAACCGAACACGGCCGGATGCCACACGAACGTGCCGGCGAGCGAGCGCGCATACGGATCGAGCAGCAATTTGTTGGCGTTGAAGCGCAGGCCACGCTCTGGCGCGTAGGGTCCGTGCACGCGGTAGCCGTAGACCAGGCCCGGCCGCGCGCCGGGCAGGCGGCCGTGCCAGACGTCGCCGGTCCGCGCCGGCAGCGGCAGGCGCAGCCGTTCGGTCGCGCCGGCCGCATCGAACAGGCACAGCTCCACGCGTTCGGCGCCCGGCGAATACAGGGCGAAGTCGATGCCGTCATCGTCGAGGTGTGCGCCGAGACGCGCCGGGCTGCCGTCTGCCAGGGCGATCGGACGACTCACGGCGGCTGCAGGATCAGCGCGGCCAGCGGCGGCAGGGTCAGGCGCAGCGATTGCGCGGCGTCGTGGCAGGGCACCGGTTCGGTCGCGACCGCGCCGAGATTGCCGAGCCCGCTGCCGCCGTACTCGACGGCATCGGTATTGAGCAGCTCGCGATAGGCGCCCGGGTACGGCGCGCCGACGCGATACTCGTGCCGCGGCACCGGCGTGAAATTGCACACCACCAGCACGCAAGCGTCGCTGCCGGGATCGACGCGGCCATAGGCGACGACGCTCTGTTCGGCGTCGCTGCAGTCGATCCAGCGGAAACCGGCATCCGCGCCGTCGCCCGCGGCCAGCGGCGATTGCGTGCGGTAGAGAAAATTCAGGTCGCGCACGAGGCGCCGCACGCCGGCGTGCGGCGGGTCGCCGAGCAGGTGCCAGTCGAGTTCGCGGTCGTGGTGCCATTCGCGTGCCTGCGCGAATTCGCCGCCCATGAACAGCAGTTTCTTGCCCGGCTGGGTGTACAGATAGGCGAGACACAGCCGCAGGTTCGCGAAGCGCTGCCACGGGTCGCCCGGCATCTTCGCCAGCAGCGATCGCTTGCCGTAGACGACCTCGTCGTGCGACAGCGGCAGCACGAAGCGCTCGTGGAACGCATACAGCAGACCGAACGTCAGTTCGTCGTGATGGAAGCGGCGGTGCACCGGGTCGCGGCGCAGATAGCGCAGCGTGTCGTTCATCCAGCCCAGGTTCCATTTCAGATCGAAGCCCAGCCCGCCGCGGTCGGCCGGCTGCGTCACGCCGGGCCACGCCGTCGATTCCTCGGCGATGGTCATGGCGCCGGGGGGCGCCTCGTCGCGCACCAGGCGGTTCAGCCGACGCAGGAATTCGACCGCATCGAGATTCTCGCGGCCGCCGTGGACATTGGCGATCCACTCGCCGGGCGCGCGGTCGTAGTCGAGGTACAGCATCGCCGCCACGGCATCGACGCGCAGTCCGTCGATGTGGAATTCGCGCAGCCAGTACAGCGCGTTGGCGAGCAGGAAGTTCGCCACTTCGCGGCGGCCGAAGTTGTAGATCAGCGTATTCCAGCCGCGGTGACGGCCGTGGCGCGGATCCTCGTGCTCGTACAGCCCGGTGCCGTCGAACCGCGCGAGGCCGTGGGCATCATCGGGAAAATGGCCGGCGACCCAGTCGAGAATCACGCCGATGCCGGCCCGATGGCAGCGGTCGATCAGCGCGCGCAGCTCGTCGGGCGTACCGAAACGGGCCGAGGGTGCGAACAGCGCCGTCGGCTGATAGCCCCAGGAACCGCCGAACGGATGCTCGGCGACGGGCAGCAGTTCGAGGTGCGTGAAGCCGAGCTCGCGCACGTAATCGACGAGCGCGTCGGCGAGCTCGAGGTAGCCGTGGACCCGTCCGTCGGGGTGCCGGCGCCACGAGCCGAGATGCACTTCGTAGATGCTGATCGGGCGGTCGCGTTGCGTCGTCCGGCCGCGCTGCTCGAGCCAGGCGTGATCGCGCCAGCGGAACGGCGTCTGCTGCCACAGGCGCGAGGCGCTCGCCGGCGGGCATTCGCTCCAGCGCGCATACGGATCGGCCTTGGCGACCACCTCGCCGTAGGCGGTGCAGATCTCGAATTTGTACAAGGTGCCGTGCGCGAGCCCCGGCACGAATCGCTCCCATACGCCGCATTCGGCGCGAAGTTCCATGGGATGGACGTTGCCGTTCCAGCCGTTGAACGGACCGACCACGCTCACCCGGCGCGCGTTCGGCGCCCACACGGCGAAGCGGAAACCGTCGGTGTCGTCCACCCGACAGGGGTGCGCGCCCAGGCGCTCGTAGGCGCGCCAGTGCGTGCCTTCCGCGAGCAGATGGCAGTCGAGCTCGCCGAGCCTGGCCGGCGTCTCAGGAGGAGACGATGGGCGGTGCATGGCTGACGACCCGTACCGCCGGACGACGCTGGATGTACGCCTCCGCGGCGTAGCGGCGCATCATGCGGTGGGAATTGAAATAGCTGCCGATCTTGCTGATCGACTGCTTCATCATCCAGATCCAGCGCGCGCGGTCGTGGTAGTACAGCGGCAAGACCGTGTGCTCGAGCTTGTCGTACAGCGCCACGCTGGCGTCGCGTTGATGATCCTCGATCGCCCAGCCGGTGACGCCTTCGATGCAGGCCTCCACCCACCAGCCGTCGAGCACGCTCAGGTTCAACACGCCGTTCAGCGCCGCCTTCATGCCGCTGGTGCCGGAGGCCTCGAGCGGCGGCAGCGGCGTGTTCAGCCAGACGTCGGCGCCGGCGACCAGGCGGCGGGCGATGTCGAGATCGAAATTCGCCAGGAACACGATGCGGATCCGCGGCGCCAGCTCGCGGATCAGCTCGTGGATGCGGCGGATGAGATCCTTGCCCGGCTGGTCGCGCGGATGCGCCTTGCCCGCCAGCACGATCTGGTACGGCTGGCGCGCATGGATGTCGCGCAGGCGGGCGAGGTCGGCGAACAGCAGGTCGGGGCGCTTGTAGGCGGTCATGCGGCGGGCGAAACCGAGCACCGGCTGCTCCGGATCGAGCTGCACCTGCGCGCGCGCCGCCACCATCTCGATCAACTCGGATTTCGCCTGCCGATGCGCGTCCCACACCGCCGCGTCGGGCAGCAACTGGTCGAAGCGCACCAACACTTCCGGGTCGTAGCCCCAGTCGTGCGAATGCCGGTGGTACAGCGCGGCGAGCCGCGGGTGGGTCCAGTGCGGGACGTGCACGCCGTTGGTCACGGCGCGGATGTCGTAGCCGGGGAACATCGCCGTGGCGGTCTGGGCATGGCGGATCGCCACGCCGTTGACGTAGCCGCTCAGATTGAGCGCGAGCAGGGTCATGTTGAGGTCGTGGGCTCCGGCGAGCAGGCGCACCTGGTCGATGTCGATGTAGCCGTGCAGGACGCGCTCGAACATCGCGTAGGCGAAGCGATCGTGGCCGGCTTCCACCGGCGTGTGCGTGGTGAAGATGCAGGCGCTGCGCACGCGCGCGACGTCGTAACGAAGCTCGCCCGCGGTCCAGGTGTCGGCCGGCCGCGGGTAGCGGCGCAGCAGGTCGAGGGCGAGCAGCGCGGCATGGCCCTCGTTCATGTGGTAGGTGCCGATCTGGAAGCCGAGCGCCTGCAGCACGCGCAACCCGGCGATGCCGAGCACGATCTCCTGCTTGAGCCGATAGACGTCGTCGCCGCCGTACAGCGCATCGGTGATGCCGCGGTCCTCCGGCGCGTTTTCCGGCAGATCGGTGTCGAGCAGCAGCACCGCCACCGGATTGCCGAGCGCGCTTTCCAGCTTGTACAGCCACGGCCGCACCCAGACCTCGCGGCATTCGATGATCACCGCGACCTTGGCGCGCAACGGAACCGCGTAGCGTTCCGGCAGCCACGGATCCGGCGATTCGATCTGCTCGCCGGCGGCGTCGAACCGCTGGTGCAGGTATCCCTGCCGGCTGAGCAGGGTGACGAATACCATCGGCAATTCGAGATCGGCGCTCGCGCGCGCGGTGTCGCCCGCGAGCACGCCGAGGCCGCCGCTGTAGGTGTGCATCTCGGCGCGCAAGGCGATTTCCATCGAGAAGTAGGCGATGCGGGCGAGGCCGAGGAACGGCCCGATCGTCGGTATCGGGCTCGGGCCCGACGCCTGGCCTTCATCGGGAGAGCGGGGGGCATTGGACATGGCGCGCAAACTCCGGACCCGGCGCCGATGCGCGAGTCGCGGCGGCGATCGGCACGCCCATGATGCCGCCGGCGACCGGTGCCGGCAGTTGATCCAGGTCAATGCCGTGGCGGCCGCGGCGCCGCAGGATGCCGGTACGACGAATGGCGTGTGCGCCATGGCAGCGAGAGCGGACGAGGCGGGTGGCGGGTCGGCCGGGTGTGTCGGCGGGGCCGTCGTCGCGGACGCGCCGCCGCGCGTGTTGTTGGTCGCATCCGAGATTTTTCCGCTGGCCAAGACCGGGGGCCTGGGCGATGTGTGCGGCGCGCTGCCGAAAGCGCTGCGGCAGCTCGGCGTGGACGTGCGCCTGCTGATGCCGGGCTATCCCTGCGCGCTCGACCGGAGTGCCGATCTGCGCATCGCCGGCGCGGTAGATGCCGATGCCGGGGAGTCGTCGGCGCGTCTGCTCGCCGGACGCTTGCCGGATTCCGACATTCCGCTGTGGTTGCTCGATTGCCCGCGCCTGTACCAGCGTCCCGGCACGCCGTATCAGGACCCGAGCGGCAGCGACTGGCCGGACAATGCGCGCCGCTACGCCGCGTTGTGTCGCGCGGCCGTCGCGCTCGCACGTGGTGACACGGCGGCGCGCTGGCGGCCGGACCTCGTGCACTGCCACGACTGGCATACCGGTCTCGTGCCGTTCCTGTTGCGCCGTGCCGGAGTGGCCCGGCCGGCCACGGTGTTCACCGTGCACAATGCGGCCTTCCAGGGCAATTTTCCCTGGGCCACGGCCGAGTTGCTCGATCTGCCGGACGATGCCGCGGGACTGGAGTTTTACGGCCAACTCTCGTTCCTGAAAGCCGGCATCGTGTATGCCGACAAGGTGACGACGGTCAGTCCCACCTATGCGCGGGAATTGCGCAGCCGCGAGTTCGGCTGCGGTCTGGAAGGCGTGTTCGCGAGCCGCGGCGCGGATTTCGTCGGCATCCTCAACGGCATCGACACCGAGGTCTGGAATCCGGCGACGGATGCGTTCCTCGCCCGGCGCTATTCGCCGGACGATCCCGCCGGCAAGGGCGCGTGCAAGAACGCGCTGCAGGCGCAATCGGGCCTGCGGCAGGATCCCGCCGCGCCGCTGGCGATGTTCGCGAGCCGCCTGACCACGCAGAAGATGGCCGACGTGCTCGCCGAGCGGATGCCGACCTTGCTGCGCCGGCACGCGACGTTGCAGTTCGCGCTGCTCGGCAGCGGCGAGCACACGCTCGAGCGCCGCTTCATCGAAATCTCCCGTGAGTTTCCCGGTCGCGCCGCGATCGAGATCGGCTATGCCGAATCCACCGCACACCGCCTGCACGCCGGCGCCGACCTGCTGCTGCACGGTTCGCGCTTCGAGCCGTGCGGTCTGACGCAGATGTACGCGATGCGCTACGGCACGATTCCGATCGTGCGCTGCGTCGGCGGTCTCGCGGACAGCGTGGCCGACGTCGAGACCGATGCATCCACCGCGACCGGTTTCGTCTTCGCCGAAGCGTCCGGCAGGGCGTTCGAGCACGCCATCGAGCGCAGCCTCGAAGTCTACGCGACCCGGCCCGAGGTCTGGCGCGAGGTGCGCGCGCGCGGTCTGGCGGCCGATTTCGGCTGGTCGCGGTCCGCCGCAGCGTACCTCGATCTGTACCGGCAACTCGTGCCGGCGCCGTCCGCGGCGGCACGCCTTGCCGCCTGGCACCAGCGGATCGGCGACCTGGCGCGTGCCGGTCGCGCGCGGGCGCTCGTCGCCCGGACCGGAACCTGACGCGACCGCGATCGCTCACGCCGGTCCGCCATCGCCGGCGGAGAGATGGCGGCGCTTGACCGCCTCGACGATCGCGAGATACGTCGCCACCGCCGCGAGCAGAAAGGCGAAGTACGCCGGCGGCAGCGCGACGAAGCCGAGCGCGACCGCGAGCGGCGTGAACGGCAGCAACGCACCCGCCGCGACCACCGCGAGCACGCTGACGACGAGCGGCGTGCTCGGCCGGCTGCGCAGGGGATTGCCGGCAGTGCGGATGACGAACAGCACCAGTGTTTGCGTGGCCAGCGACTCGACGAACCAACCCGTGTGAAACACCGGCGCCGAGGCGTCGAGCCAGCGCAGCAGCACGTAGAACGTCAGGAAATCGAACAGCGAGCTGATCGGCCCGACCGTCAGCATGAAAGCGCGGATCATCGCCGCGTTCCAGCGTACCGGCCGGCGCAGCCGGTCGGCGTCGACGTTATCGGTCGGGATCGTGATCTGCGCCAGGTCGTAAAGAAAGTTGTTGAGCAGGATCTGGGTCGGCAGCATCGGCAGGAACGGCAGGAACAGCGCGCCGGCGGCCATGCTGAAGACGTTGCCGAAGTTCGAGCTCGTGCCCATCAGCAGGTACTTGGTGACGTTGGCGAACGCACGGCGGCCCTCGATGACGCCGGCGTGCAGCACTTTCAAATCGCGTTCGCGCAGCACGATGTCGGCGGCGTCCCTGGCCACGTCCACGGCATTGGCCACGGACACGCCGACGTCGGCGGCGTGCAGCGACGGCGCATCGTTGATGCCGTCGCCGAGGAAGCCGACGACATGGCCGTGCGCCTTCAATGCCAGCACGATGCGATGCTTCTGCGCCGGCGTCACGCGGGCGAACACCGACACGCGGTCGGCGAGCAGGCCGAGCGCCGCATCGTCGAGCGCGGCGATGTCCGCGCCGGTGACGACACGCGCCGCGTCGATCCCGACCGCATCGCACACCCGGCGTGTGACCCGCTCGTTGTCGCCGCTGACGATCTTCAGCGCAACTCCGTCCTCGGCCAGCGCGCGCAGCGTTGCGGCCGCCTCCGGCGCGATCGGATCGGCGAAGGCGAGGAACCCGGCGAGCACGAGCGCGGTCTCGTCCGCGCGCGAATAGCGCGCCTGCTCGGTCAGCGGCCGGTAGGCGACCGCGAGCACGCGCATGCCGCGTTCGCCCAACGCTTCGTATGTGCGCACGCTGGCGTCGCGCGCCGCCGCATCGAACGCACGCACGTCGCCGTTGCTCTCGTAGCGCACGCATTCGGCGAGGACCGATTCCGGCGCGCCCTTGACCACGAGCAGGCGCTGCTCGCCGCGCGCCACCGCGACGCACGAACGCCGGCGTTCGAAATCGAACGGAATCTCGTCGAGCTTGCGGTACTCGGCCACTTCGATCGGGCGATGGGCGAGGATCGCCGCATCCAGCGGATTGCGGATGCCGGTCTCGAACCGGCTGTTGAGATATGCCAGCCGGAACGGCGACTCGCAGGCGTGGCCGTGCGCGTCGAGGACGCGCACGAGGGTGGTCTCGCCCGAGGTCAGCGTGCCGGTCTTGTCGCTCAACAGCACGGTCAGGCTGCCGAAGTCCTCGATCGCCGCCAGATGCTTGACGATGACGCGCCGCCGCGCCATGCGCAGGGCGCCCTGCGCCAGGGTCACCGTCGTGATCATCGGCATGAACTCCGGCGTCAGCCCCACGGCGAGCGCGAGCGCGAACAGCAGCGACTGCATCGGCGGCCGGCCGAGCACCACGCCGACCAGCAGCACGAACAGGGTGAGGAACATCACCGTGCGCATGATCAGCTGCGCGAACTCGGCCAGGCCGCGCTCGAATTCGGTCTGCGGCGGGCGTGCGGCGAGCGCGTCGGCGACGTCGCCGAAGGCGGTGGCGCGGCCGGTGGCGAACACCAGCGCGGTGGCGGTGCCGGCCACCACCGAGGTGCCGAGGAACACGAGATGGCGCGCATCGGCACCGTGCGCGTCGGCGGCCGGCCGGTCGCACGGCTCCTTTTCCACCGGCACCGATTCGCCGGTGAGCGCCGCCTGTTGCACGTGCAGATCGCGCGCGCTGAGCAATCGAGCATCGGCCGGCACGCGGTCGCCGGCGGCGAGCCGGATCACGTCGCCGGGGACCAGCTCGCGCCGCGCCAGCTCGCGCCAGCGACCGTCGCGGCACACCGTCGCCAGTGGCACGATTTCCTCGCGCAGCCGGGCGGCGGCGCGCTGCGAGCGGTGGCTCAGCGCGAAATTGAGCGCAACGCTCAGCGCGACGATGCCGACGATGATCGAGGCGCCGAGGTCATCGCCGAGAAACCCCGACACCACGGCGGCGAGGAGCAGCAGCGCCACCAGCGGATTGCCGAGCAGGCCGAGCAGGGCGCGCAACGGGCCGTGGCCGAGCGGGGCGCGCGGCTCGTTCGGACCATAGCGCAGCAGGCGTCGCGCGGCCTCGGCCTGGTCGAGGCCGTCCGCGCCGGTGGCGAGCGTGCGCAACGCCTCCGGCAGCGCCGCTCCGGCCAGTCCGGGATGCAGGGCGAGCGGTTGCGGTGCGAGACGTCTCATGCCGGTGAGCGTGCAGCGGGGCGTCGCACGCAGCCTGTCGATTCGGCGCGTGCCGGTACGGATCGCCTGGCGCGAACGCTCAGGCGCGGGTGTGCATCTCGCGCACCTGCTCGCGGACCAGCGCGCGGCCGAGTTCGCTCAGGTGCGTCGAGAGCACGCCATGCACGTCGTCGACGGTGAGCATGCCCGCCAGCCCGCCCTTGGCGTTGAGCACCGGCAGACGGCGCACGCCGCGCTCACGCATGGTCTCGATGGCGTCGAACACGTCCTCGTCCTCGCCGCACGTCGCCGGATTCCGGCTCATCACGTCGCCGACTGCGACCGCGGCGGGATCGACGCCGGCCGCGATCACCGACACGACGATGTCGCGGTCGGTGAGGATGCCGACCGGAATCCGTTCGCCGTTCGGTTGATCCACGACCACCAACGCGCCGACGTGATGCCGACGCATCGCCTCGGCCGCTTCGCGCACCGAGGCCAGCGCACCGATGTGAATGACGTTGCGCGTGCAGATGTCGGCGATACGCATGGTTGGGTTCCTTCTCAATTGCCGCCGGCTTCACAGGGGGACATGGCTCGCAGGCTCGATCTCGGCGGCAGTCGCGGTCGCAGCGGGACACGACCGGAGCAGGCGCGCGGCGAATTCGTCGAGACTGCGCAGATGCCGTTCCTGGCACACCGTGCGATCGGTCAGCGCCAGGGTCGCTTCCGCGTCGCGGCCGAGCAGGTCGCGCATCTGCTGGAAGGTGGATTCGGCCCCGCGTTCCCCCATGGTGCAGAAGAACGCGACGCGTCGCAGTCGCTGGCCGTGATCGCGCAGGAACCGGCGCATCGGGCTCGAGACATGGCCGACCCACACCGGCGTGCCGAGCACGATGAGATCGTACCCTGCCAGTTCCTGCGTCACCGGCGCGATCTCGGGCAACGATGCCTGCATCGCCTCCAGCGCCGAGCGCAGATAGCCGAGCATGCCGTCGCGCGGACGCACATCGCGGATCTCGAGCAGATCCGCCGCCAGCCGCGGCACAAGCGCAAGCGCGACCTGCCGCGTGATCCCGGTCCGGCTGTGGTAGGCGACCAGGTTTCGTGCCATGGCCAACCCCGCGGTGTGCTAGCGAACGATGCCGGCGTCGGTGCTGTTTCGATTCCGGCGTCCGCGCTCGTACCTTGACGCCGCCGTGCGGTGCGGGTGTTGACGTGGATCAATCGCCGTGTCGGTTGCCGGGTCCGAAGATCGGCATCAAGGGGTGACCGAGGCGCGACGCGGAGCGGGCAACAGGAACAGGCGTTCGAGCAGTCGCGGGTCGGCATGGTCGAGCGTGTCGCGCGCGAGTTCCTGCAGCACGCGCGCCGCCGCGGGCGTGGCCACGTCGATGCCGAGCCCGGCGCGTGCCGGCCACACCGCGTCCAGATGCACATGGCGGCCGCCGAGACGGTCCTGCACCATGGCTTGGACGTGCTGCTGCTGCACGGAGATCAGGGTCAGCACCAGACGGCCCTCGGACAGCCAGCCGACCGCGCCGTCGTCGGCGGCGATGCGTTCGGCGGGGCGGTATTGCAGCGTCGCCGTGCCGATCGACAGCATGCTGACGTCGCCGAGATCGATGTCCATGAATTGTTCGGCCTCATGCAGCGCGACGAGATCGGGCGCGACCGCGAACATGCCGCCGTCGGCGAACAACTGCCGGCCGATCTTGCGCGAAGGAAAGTAGGCGGGCGCGGCGCAGGTGGCCATGGCGACGTCCACCGCGCGTACCGCTTCGTCGCCGCGCGATTTCGGGCTGTGCGGCGTCTTGAAGATCTTGGTCATGCTGGTGGTCACGTTGACCGCCGGCACGACTACGGGGTGCAACGCATCGGCCAGGGTCTGGTCGCGCAAGTGTTCGGCGAGCGCGCGCTCGAGCGCGGCGCCGCTGTACTTCGGTCCCCACACCGAGCGCGCCAGATCCAGCAGCTTGCCGACCGCGCGGTTGGCCAGCGGTCGCGTGGAAAAGATCCGCGCGCCGTGCTCGATGAACAGCCGCCGCGTCTCCGCCGCGGGCACCTCGAAGGCGAGTCCGAGCGCGAGGATGCCGCCCACCGAGGTGCCGGCGATCAGATCGAAATGGCGCCCCAGCGGCACCTCTGCGCGTCGCTCGAGTTCGGCCAGGATGCAAGCGGTATACAAGCCGAGATAGCCGCCGCCGGCGAGCGACAGAATCCGGAACGGTCTGCGTCTTCCCATGCGCGCATCTCCGCAACGATCCAGGGCGGCATTCCAGTATGGATTCCGCCGCGACGCAATGCGCGGCGCCGCACACAAGCAGCGTCCACGCGCCCGGCCGTCAGGCAGGATAGCCCACGGTCTGGGCGAGCAGAACGCGCTGCCGCGGGGCGAGTCCCATCGTGCGCGCCAATTGACGGCGATCGAGCAGGCCGCGGACGACGGTGCCGAGTCCTTCCGATGCGCAAAATAAATAAACGTTCTGCGCGATGCAGCCGGCGTCGGCGGCGCAATAGAAGCGCCGTTCGATCGGATCGGTGGCGTCGACCTTGGCGAGATCGGTGACGTAGACGAGATTGATCGGCGCCACGGCGACGAATTCCTGCGCGCCGGTCGCGGCGCGGATGTCGCTGATCAGCAGCCGCTTGAGCGCGTGTGCGGCCGGGTCGTAGTGGAACAGGCCGTCGCTGCGCGCCACGTAGATGTCGATTTCCTGCCAGTGCTTCGCCGACGGCGCGGTGCGCCCGCCGGTGTCGCGGCGATTGATGCCGTACGCCGCCCACAGCAGATCGGACAACACCGGCAAGGCCAGCTCGCCGGTGCCGAAGTCGCGCGTGCTGCGGCGGCGTGCGAGGGCGGTCATCAACGGCTGCCCGCGTCTCAAGCGCGGGGCGGGCAGTGAGATTTCGGCTTCCGCCAGCAAGGTCGCCATGGTCGCCTCGTCGATTGCCGTGGAAATCGTGTGGAAGCATCGCGCGGGCATCACGCAGGCGTATTGATTCCGGTCACTCGCGGGGAGGATTGCCCGTTCCATAATTTTACATAATATACAAAGGCGTACATCAACAGCCGCGGCGCGGACAGGAATACGCCGCCGGCCTCGACGAGCGGCGGCTTGGATTGGACGCCGGAATTCGTTCTAATCGGCGCTTTCGCGCGCGGCGCCGGCGAGATCGCCACCGCGCTTGCCACTGGGGAGAAACTTGCGTGATCACTCGCAGAGACTGGTTGAAGTCGTTCGTTGTCGGCGGCACGGGTTCGCTCGTCGCCTGGAAGCTCGGACATGCGCAGTGGGCCGCGGCCAGGCTGCTCGATTCGGCGACGCTGACGAAATTCGTCGATCGGTTGCCGATCCCGCCCATCGCCGGCCCCGACCGTTTCGAGCACGGCGTGCTGCACTACACGGTCACGATGAGCGAGGTCCGGCGGCAACTGCACAGCCAACTGCCGCCGACGACGCTGTGGGGCTACAACGGCATCTATCCCGGCCCAACGTTCGAGACGCGCCGCGATCATCCCATCGCGGTCACCTGGCTCAACGATCTGCCCTCTAACCACCGGCTGCCGATCGACCCCACCATCCACGGCGCTGCGCCGCCCACGCCGGAGGTGCGCACCGTGGTGCACCTGCATGGCGCCAAGGTCCTGCCCGACAGCGACGGCTATCCGGAAGCGTGGTTCACCAACAACTTCGTCCTGACCGGGCCCGCCTTCCGCCGTCAGACGTACCAGTATCCCAACGATCAGGCGGCCGCGACCCTCTGGTATCACGACCATGCGCTCGGTGCGACGCGCCTGAATGTGTACATGGGGCTCGCCGGCTTCTATCTGATTCGCGACGACGAGGAGCGCGCACTCAATTTGCCGCGCCGGCCCTACGACATTCCGCTGATGATCCAGGATCGGCTGTTCGACGCGGACGGCTCGCTGCTGTATCCGGTGGTGGATACTGGCGGCGACCCCGATCCCAGCGTCCCGCCCATCTGGATCCCGGAATTCTTCGGCGACACGGTGCTGGTCAACGGCCGGGTCTGGCCGTATCTCGAGGTCGAGCCGCGCCGCTATCGATTCCGACTGTTGAACGCCTCGAACGCGCGTTTCTGGCGGCTGACGCTGGCCGAGAGCGACGGCTTCGGCGCGCCGACCGGCCAGGCCGGACCGGCGTTCCTGCAGATCGGCAGCGATGGCGGCCTGCTGCCGGCGCCGGTGGCGCTGACCGAACTGCTGCTGGCGCCGGCGGAGCGCATGGACGTGGTGATCGATTTCACCGATCTGGCGGGCAAGGCCTTCGTGCTCAGGAACGACGCGCCCGCACCCTATCCCGGCGGCGATCCGTCCGTACCGATTCCGACCGAGGTGATGCTGTTCAAGGTTTCCAAACCGCTGCGCGGGCGCGACCACAGCGCGGTTCCGCCGCGGCTGGTCGATTCTCCGGCGCTGGATCCGGCCCAGGCGGCCGCCGAGCGCAATCTCGTGCTCACCGAAATGGATTCCGCCGATCCCTACGGCAACCCGATCATGGGACTGCTCGGCGACCAGCACTGGGACGATCCGGTGAGCGAGGAGCCGAAGGCGGGAACGCTCGAGGTCTGGAATCTGTTCAACCTGACCGGAGATGCCCACCCGATCCACGTGCATCTGGTGCAGTTCCAGGTGCTGAATCGGCAGGCGCTGCGGACCGATGCCGACGGCAATCCGCTCGCCGAGGTCGATCCGCAGGCGCCGGTGCTGCCGCCGGCGGCCAATGAACGTCTGGCCTGGAAGGATACGGTCAAGACCTACCCCGGTTTCGTCACACGCATCATCGCCCGCTTCGAACTGCCGAAGGGAACCGCGACCACGCCGGGCGAACGGTTCCGCTATGTCTGGCATTGCCACATCCTGGAGCACGAGGACAACGAGATGATGCGCCCTTACGACGTGGTGGCCTGAGCCGCGGCGGCGGATCCGGGCCGGAGCGTCCGCCGGCGCCCGCCGTTTTCCTTTTCCGCTCCATGGGTTAAACTGTAGCGCTTTGTTTCCCTGCCTGATTTGGATCCCGTGCCATGAAAGTGTTGTCTTCGCTCAAATCCGCCAAGCAGCGCCATCGCGACTGCAAGATCGTGCGCCGCCGCGGCAAGGTGTTCGTGATCTGCAAGAGCAATCCGCGCTTCAAGGCGCGTCAGCGCTGAAGCCGCCGCGGCGCGGATCGACCCGCCTCGGCGTCGCCGCCGGTGTCGTGGAATTGCCCGGCGGATTCTGCTACAAGACGTCCGCTGGGCGGCAATCGCCGCGTGTGCAGGAGTCGACGCCATGACCCGATCCGCTCTCATTCTCGCCGGTCTGGGCCTGCTGGCCTGCGCCGGGGTCCGTCCGGCGTTCGCCGATACCGTGAAGCTGCTGCCGGGGCACGCCGCCAACGGCCCGCGGCGCGGCATGACGATGGCCGAAGTCGAACGCCATTTCGGCGCGCCGTCAAGCAAGCTGCCGCCCGCCGGCGGCGACGCCCCGCGGCACCCGGTGATCAACCGCTGGGTGTATCCGGACTTCACCGTGTATTTCGAGCGCGACCGCGTGATCGACAGCGTCACCAGTCACCCGGCGCCGAGCGCTGCCGAATCCTGATCCGCCGATGTCCGTCGCGTTCCGCCTGCCTGCGGAATGGGAACCGCAGGCGGGCATTCTGCTCGCTTGGCCGCACGCCGAGACCGACTGGCGCGAGCGCCTGCCGCAGATCGAGGCGGCCTACGTGGCGCTGGTCGCGGCGATCGCCCGATACGAACCGGCCGTGATCTGCGTCGCCGATGCGGCGCTGCGCCGCCATGCGCAGGCGCGTCTCGGCGCCGCCGGGGTGGACCCCGCACGCTGCCGTTTCGTCGAGATCGAATACGACGATACCTGGTTGCGCGATTCCGGACCGATCACGCTGCGCGCCGGCGATTCCTTCCGCCTGCTCGATTTCCGTTTCACCGGCTGGGGCGGCAAATTCGCGGCGAGCCGCGACGATCGTCTGGTCGAGGGGCTGGCCGCACGCGAACTGTTCCGCCACGCCGAGCATCGGCGCGTGGACTGGGCGCTGGAAGGCGGTGCGATCGAAACCGACGGCGCCGGCACCTTGCTCACCACCTGGCGCTGCTTGCACCAGCGGCATCCCGAGCAGAGTCGCGAACAGATGGCGCGGCTGCTGGGCGATCAACTCGGCGCCGAGCGGGTGCTGTGGCTGGAGCACGGCTATCTGCAGGGCGACGACACCGATGCCCACATCGACACCCTGGCGCGGTTCGCGCCGAACGATGCCATCGTGTTCCAGGCCTGCGACGATCCCGGCGATGCGCACTTCGACGAACTCGCCGCGCTGCGCGCCGAACTCGCCGCGTTGCGCACGCGCGGTGGCGGGAGCTATCGGTTGTTCCCCCTGCCCTGGCCGCGGCCGATCTTCGACGGCGAACGGCGGCTCGCGGCATCGTATGCGAACTATCTCGTCGTCAACGACGCGGTGCTGATGCCGGCCTACGACGACCCCGCCGATGCGGACGCCGCGCGCGTGCTGGCCGCCGCGCATCCCGGTCGCGCCGTGGTTGCGGTACCCTGCCGCGCGTTGATCTGGCAAAACGGCAGCCTGCATTGCCTGACCATGCAACTGCCGCAAGGAGTACTCGCATGACCGATACATTGCGCGCCGCGCTGGTGCAGGAGCGCGATCGCGGCAGCCGCGAGGCGAATCTGGATGCGATCGAGGCTGGCCTGCGGCTGGCCGCCGCGCAGGGTGCGCGGCTGGCCCTGCTGCAGGAACTGCACAACGGTCCGTATTTCTGCCAGCACGAGAGCGTCGCCGAGTTCGACCGCGCCGAACCGATTCCCGGCCCGAGCACGGCGCGCCTGGGGGCGTTGGCGGCGGAGCTCGACCTGGTGCTCGTCGCCAGCCTGTTCGAGCGACGCGCGGCCGGCCTCTACCACAACACCGCGGTGGTGTTCGACGGAAAAAAGGGAATTTGCGGCAAATACCGCAAAATGCACATTCCCGACGATCCGGCCTACTACGAGAAATTCTATTTCACGCCGGGCGATCTCGGCTTCACGCCGATCGCCACCTCGGTCGGCAAGCTCGGCGTGCTGGTGTGCTGGGATCAGTGGTACCCGGAGGCCGCGCGGCTGATGGCGCTGGCCGGCGCGGAGCTGCTGCTCTACCCCACCGCGATCGGTTGGGACCCCGCCGACGACGACGCCGAAAAGAAGCGCCAGCGCGATGCCTGGATCGCGGTGCAGCGCGGCCACGCGGTGGCCAACGGTCTGCCGGTGCTGACTTGCAATCGCACCGGCTTCGAGCCCGCGCCGGACGGCGGCCGCGGCTTGCAGTTCTGGGGTTCGAGCTTCGCCGCCGGCGCGCAGGGCGAGCTCCTCGCCCAGGCGGCGATCGACCAGCCGGAGTTGCTGATCGTGGACCTCGACCTCGCGCGCAGCGAAGCGGTACGGCGCATCTGGCCGTTTCTGCGCGATCGGCGGATCGACGCCTATGCCGACCTGCTCAAACGCTTTCGCGATTGAACGCGCCGCGTCGCGAACCGGGAGGAGCTCGTGGTGCAGGAACGTGAATCGCCTTCGCGCTCGGCGTCGCCGCCCGATCCCGGCATGAACGACGTCGCGTCCGTCGCCGACCAGCCGCTCGCGCGCGTGAGCCGCGACGGCGTCGAGTACACCCTGCTCGGCACGGCGCACGTCTCGCGCGCGAGCGTGGCCGCGGTGCGCCAGTTGATCGAAGGCGGCGGCTACGACGCGATCGCCGTGGAGCTCTGCGACACGCGCCTGCGCGCGTTGCGCGACCGCGAAGCGTGGCGCAATCTCGATCTGTGGCAGGTGATCCGCGACGGCAAGGCGGGCATGGTCGCCGCGAACCTGGCATTGTCGGCGTACCAGCGGCGCCTGGCCGAACAGTTCGGCATCGAACCCGGCGCGGAGATGAAGGCCGCCGCGGACCTCGCCGAACAACGACGGCAGCCGTTGTGGTTGATCGATCGCGAGATCGGCGTCACCTTGAGGCGCGCCTATCGCAGCGTGCGCTGGCTCGATCGTGTCGCGATCGTCTCCGGCCTCGTCGCCAGCCTGTTCGAACGCGGCGCGGTGGCCGAGGAGGAGATCGAGAACCTCAAGCGCGGCGACATGCTGCAGAGCGCGTTTCGCGAGTTCGCGCGTCAATCCGAGCCGCTCTATCGCAGCCTGATCGACGAGCGCGACCGCTACATGGCCGCGCGTCTGCGCGAGGCGAGTGCCGGTGGCGCCGCGCGGCGCGTGCTCGTCGTCGTCGGCGCCGGCCATCTCGCCGGCATCGAGCGCGAACTCGCCGCGCAGCAGGAGGATCCGGCGGCGGTCCTGCAAACCCTGCGCGCGCTGCCGCCGCCGTCGCACGCGCCGAAATGGATCGGCTTCGGCGTGCTCGCATTGATCGTCGGCGCGATCGCCTGGTCGTTCGGCCGCGGCATCGGCTTCGGCGCGGTGGCGTTGCGCGATTGGATCCTGTTCACCGGCTGCGGTGCGGCACTCGGTGCGGCGCTCGGCGGCGCCCACCCACTCAGCGTGCTGGCCGCGTTCGTCGTCGCACCGCTGAAACCGTTCCGCCCGCTGGTGCCTTCCGGGGCGTTCAGCGCCGGCGCCGAGCTGTGGCTGCATCGCCCGCGCGTGGCCGACTTCGAGGCCCTGCGCGACGACGTGCTCGACTGGCGCGGCTGGTGGCGCAACCGCGTCTCGCGCACGCTGCTCGTGTTCCTGTTGACCAATCTCGGCATGCTGCTCGGCGAATACCTCGCCGGCATCCGCATCCTGCATCGGTTGATGTGAACGAAGACGGTGCCCGCGGCGGACCATCCGTCGGTGGTCGCGACGATCTCGAGACAGGTTCCCATCGTCATGAAACTCGGCAAGTTGCTATTCCGTTCGCGCTGGCAGGACAAGGACGCCGCGGTGCGCCGCCAGGCGGTGGCGACTGACGACGATCCCGAGCTGATCGCCGCCCTGCCCGCGCTCGCGCGCGAGGATCCGGATGCCGCGGTGCGTCTGGCCGCGCTCGAGCGTGCGAACGACTACGCGCTCTGGCGCGAGCGGGCGAGCGCGGATGCGGACGCCGCCGTGCGTGCGCGTGCGCGCGCGGCCTGCCTCGATCGGTTGTGCGCCGACGCGGCGGCGCCGCCGGCCATGGCGGAGCGGCTCGCCGAGCTCGCAACCCTGAGCGCGCCGGAACTCGAACAGGTGGCGACGAACGCCAAGCCGCACGAGCTGCGCGAAGCGGCACTGCAGCGCGTGACCCGCGGCAGCGTGCTCGCCGCCTGCGTGTTGCACGACCCGGATCCGGCGCTGCGCCTGCGCGCGCTGGAACGCATCGACGACATCGACCAACTCACGCGGCTCGCGGAGCGCACGCGCAAGACCGACAAGCTCGCCAGCCGGCGCGCGCGCGAACGCGCCGACGCCTTGCGCGTGGCGCGTGGCGATTCCGTCGCGATCGTCGAGCGTGCGCGTCGCTTGTGCGAGCGCATCGAGGCGCTGCTGCGCGCCCCGGCCGCCGAGGCCGAGGCGGAGCTCGACGGGATCGAGCGCGCCTTCGCCGAACTCGGCGACGGCGTGCCGGCGGAATTGCGCAATCGCCATGCCGGCGCGCGGGATGTGTTGCTGCGCGCGCGCGAAAACCGCAGCCGGATCGCGGCGGCGGCAACCGACGCGGCACCCGCGGCGGAGGAGCTCGGGCCAACCGTGACCGGTCCCGAGGCGCTCGTGCCGCGCGCGCGATTCGACGCCGCGCTCGCCGCCGCCGCGGAGGAACGGCGGCGCGAACGCGAGGCGCGTCATGCCCGTCAGCGCGAGCTCGAAGCGCTGCTGCCGGAGTACCAGGCCGCGCTCGATGCCGGCGACAGCGCGCGGGCGCAGGACTTGAAGCAACGCATCGACGCACTCGTGGCCGCGATCGGCATCCTGCCCGGCGCGCTCGAACGCCGGCTGGCGCCGCTCAACGAACGCCAGGCCGAACTCGCGCGCTGGCTGATGTGGTCGCAGCGGCAACGTCGGCGCGCGCTGTGCGCCGACATCGAGGCGCTGCTCGGCTCCGGACTGCATCCGGACGCGATCGCCAACCGGGTGCACGAGGCGCGCGCGGAGTGGCAACGCCTGGATGCGCGCGAGGGCCGCGCTGCGGCGCAGCCGCCGACCGGTCTCGATCGCCGTTTCCATGCGGCTTGCCAGCGCGCCTTGCGTACCACCCGGCCCTACTTCGAAAAACGCGACGCGCTGCGCCACGCGCGCACCGAGGCCGTCCATGCCCTGCTCGACCGCGCCGCGGCGTTGCCCGAGGACAGCACGGACTGGCAGGAACTCGCGCAGTTGCGCACCGCGCTGGGCGCGGCCCTGCACACGCTGGATGGCGTGGATCCGCACGAGCGTTCCGCGCTGGCGCGACGGATCAAGCAGTACATCGCCGCGATCGAGCCGCGCCTGGCGACGCGCGCGGCCGACGTCGAGGTGGCGAAGCGGCGTCTGATCGAACGCGCCCGTGCGCTCGCCGACGCGCAACCGCGCGAGTTGCCGCGCCGCGTGCGCGAATTGCAGCAGGAGTGGACCGCGCTCGGCGGCGGTCGTCGCAGTGTCGATCAACGCCAGTGGCGCGAGTTCCGTGCGGCGTGCGATGCCGCGTTCGGCCGGCTCGACGCCGCGCGCAAGGAACGCGAGTCGCAGACGGCCGCCGTGCGCGCGCAGGCGTTGGAGGTGATCGAGCAGCTCGAAGCGCTGGCCCAATCCGGACCCGACGCCGGCGAGGATGGGCGGCGCTCCTTGCGCGAGCTGGAGGCGCGCTGGGAAGCGTTGGCGGTGGACGACCGCGCGCTCGCCCGGCGCTTCCGGGACGCGCGCGAGGCGATCGCGCTCGCGCTCAAGGACGCCGCGCGGCGGACGCGGCTGGCGCGCTACACGACGGCGTTGCAGCGCTACCGCGTGCTGCAGGCATGGGAGAGCGGCGCGCTGTCGCGCGAGGATGCGCTGGCGCAGTGGGCGGCTCTGCCGCCGATCGCGGCCGATTTCGCGGTGCCGCTCGAAGCGCACCACGCGCGCCTGCGCGACGGCGCGGCGCGCTCGCCCGCGGACACGCACGACGAGGCGCTCGATATTCTCGTGCGGCTGGAGTTTCTCGGCGGTGTCGAATCGCCGCCGGCGGACCGGCAGCGGCGCATGGACATCCAGGTGCAGCGTCTGTCGTCGCGTCTGCGCGGCGGCGCCGCGGACGACCCGGCGGCCGAACTCGCCGCGCTCCTCACGCGCTGGTTCGCGCTGCCCGCGGCGCCTGCGGCGGAGCTGGAACGACGCTTCGCACGCGCCGCACAGGCGGCGATCGAAACCTTGCCGTGAGCTTCAGCCTGCCGCGGGCGCGGTGGCCGGCGCCCGGCCGCGCGCCTCGCGCAGCACGCGCCGCATCCACAGTCGCAGGTCGTCGAGCAGCGCGTAGATCGTCGGCAGTGCGACCAGGGTGACGAGCGTGGAGAACACGAGTCCGCCGGCGATCGCGCGCGCCATCGGATAGTACGGCGGGCCGTCGCCGCCGATCGCAGCATTGCTCACGCACAACGGCACCATGCCGAGGATCGCCGTGCCCATGGTCATCAGCACCGGGCGCAGACGATCGCGCGCGCCCCGGATCAGCGCCGGCGTGCGCTGCAGCCCTGCGTGACGCAGTTGGTTGATGTGCACGATCATGACGATGCCGTTGTTGACCACCACCCCCATCAGGATCAGCACGCCGATCGAGGCCATGATCGAGAACGTGGTGTTGGTGAGCCAGAACAGCCAGTACACGCCGAAGATCGAGAACACGAAGGTGGTCAGGATCGCCGCCGGATAGATCAGCGATTCGAACATCGCGCACATCACCACGTAGACCAGCACCAGCGCGAGCAGCGTGTTGAGCAGCATGCGCTGGCCGGCTTCCTCGGCGAAATCGAAATTCCGGCCGTAGCTCCAGCGGTAGCCGGGCGGCAGGGTGAGCGCGTTCATCGCCTGCTCGATCTTCGGTTTCACCTCGTCGAGCGTGGCGCCTTCGGCGAGATTGGCCTTGAGTCCGAGCGAGGTCTGGCGGTTTTCGCGCTCGATGCTGGAGGCGGCGTCGTGGGTATCGATGTCCACCAGCGCGAGCAGCGGGATCAGGCCGCCGTCGGCGCGGCGCAGCTTGTAGTCGGCGAGATCGGCAAGGCTCTGGCGGTCGGCGTTCTGGAAGCGCAGCCAGACCGGGATCGGACTCGCGCCGGTGCGGAATTCCTTGAGCGGCATGCCGCGCAGCGCGATCGCGACGTATTGCGCGACCTGGTTGGCGGAGAAGCCGTAGTGCTGCGCCTTGTCGCGATCGACGTGCACCGCTACCTCGCGGTCGCCGGAGACTTCCGCGGGACGGACGTCGCGCAGGCCGGGCACACGCTTGAGCGCCTCGAGCGCCGGCGCGGCGAGCTCGCGCAGGGTGGCGCCGGAATCGCCGTTGAGGAACAGCTGGACGACGCCATTGTCGTTGTTCGATTGCTGATCGAATCCGATGCTGCCGATCGGCACCTTGGGCAGACCGTCGCGGATCTTCTCCATGATCGCGCGCGAGCGGCCGACGCCTTGCTCGCCATCCTCGAGCAGGATATTGGTCATGGCGTTGCCCTGCTCGCTGAAGTAGCTGTAGAGGTTCTTGATGTGGAACTCGGCGCGATGCGCGTCCAGCCAGCGCTCGACCACGCTGATCGATTTCTCGAGCTCCTCCAGCCGGTAGATGCCGTTGAGGTTGTACTGCAGGTGCAGTTCGCTGCGTTCGCCGGGCGGGAACATGTCGGTCTTGGTCAACCGCATCGGCAGCGCGATGGACAGCAACATCAGCGCGAATACGCCGAGCAGGGTCAGGCCGCGATGCGCGAGCGTCCAGGCGACGATGCGCTCGTAGCGCGCGGTGAGACGCGTGATCAGGCTGGTGCGGCCGATGAATTTCGGCGGCGGCAGTTTCGCCGATAGCATCGGGATCAGGCTCACCGCCACCAGCCACGAGGCGAGATGGGCAATGGCCATGGCGATGGCGACCTGGGTGAGGTAGATGCTGATCTCGTTCTTGTCGCCGAAGATGTTCGGCAGGAACACGACGATGCTCGAGAACGTGCCGGCGGCGATGGCGATGCCGACCACCTGGGTGCCCTGCACCGCGCAGTACCAGGGCCGGTCCGGGTGCTTCTCGCGGTACTGGTAGATGCTCTCGACCACGACGACGGCATTGTCCACCAGCATGCCGACCGCGAGCAGCAGGCCCATCATCGACAGGATGTTGAGCGTGATGCCGAAGAAATACATGCAGCCGAGCGTCATCACGAAGCAGATCGGGATGGCCAGCGACACCATCAGCGTGGACGGCCAGTCGCGCAGGAAGAAGAACAGCACCAGGATCGACAGCAGCGTGCCGATCAGGCCGGCCTTGCCGAGCTCGGCGAGACTCGAGGTCACCGCCTTGGCCTCGTCGCCGAGGAAGTAGAGCTGGATGCCGTTCATCTCCGGATCGCGGCCGATGCGGTCGATCTCGGCGAGCACGCGCCGCGCGGCCTCGACCAGGTTGGCGTTGCGTTCCTTGGAAATGTCGACCGCGACGGCGGGTCGCTGATCCAGATGCCGGCCGTAGTTGAGCCGCGCCGGCTTCAGGCTGACATTGGCGATGTCGCCGAGTCTGAGGCCCTTGTCATTGACCGGCATGGCGCGGATGTCGTCGAGACTGCGCCACTCGCCCACCGGCTGCACCTGGTAGCGCACCTTGCCGTCCTGCACCCGACCGGCGGAAGCGGAGAAGTTGGCGTCGTTGAGGCGCTGGTACAGATCGTTGAGGCTGACGCCGGCCGCGGTCAGGCGGTCGGCGGCGATCTCGATCTGCACCTCGGGCGGCGCGACACCCTGGATCTGCACGCGCGCCACGCCGGGCAGGCGTTCCAGCGGTCGCTTCAGCTTGCGGTCGAGCAGCTCGTAGGAGTTGGACAAGTCGCGCGTGCTCGAGATGCGCAATTGCAGCATCGGCTGATCGCTGGTGGCGAACTTCTGCACGGTGTAGCGTTGCAGATCGCTCGGCAGATCGGCGCGGATCGCGTCGATCTTCTCGCGCGCCTGCACCGCGCGCACGGCGCTGTCGACCCCCCATTTGAACTGGATGAAGACATCGGCGCCGTCGGCGCGCGAAACCGAATTCAGATGCTGGATGCCGTTCAGCGTGGACAGCGCTTCCTCCACCGGCCGGGTGATCGTCCGCTCCACCTCCGCCGGCGTCGAGCCGGGATACGGCAGGTCGATCAGCAGAAACGGGAACTGCACGTCCGGCATGCCCTCGAGCGGCAGGCGGAACGCCGCGATCAGGCCGATCACGAGCAGCGAGACGAAGAACATGATCGCGCTGACCGGGCGCTTGAGGCTGAGCTCGGCGAGGGTCACGGCGACGCTCCCTGGGCGGCGAGCGCCGCGTCTTCACTCACCGCGAAGCGCTTGCGCCGGCCGCGTTCGACGTAGACCGCATCGCTGCGCCGATCGAGCAAATTGTATACCACTGGGATCACCACCAGTGTCAGCAGAGTGGACACGGCCAGCCCGCCGATCACCGTGATCGCCATCGGTGCGCGCACCTCCGAGCCGTCGCCCCAGCCGACCGCCAGCGGCAGGAAGCCGATCAGGGTGCACAACGTGGTCATCGTGATCGGACGCAGACGCGACTGCGCGGCCTCGGCGATCGCGGCGAGCTTGGCCACGCCCTCCTCGCGCAACTGGTTGACCCGGTCGATCAGCACGATCGCGTTCTTCACCACGATGCCGGCGAGCATGATCAGGCCGATGAACACGACCACACTGAGCGGCGTCATGGTGAGCTTGAGCGCGAGCACCGCGCCGACCAGCGCGAGCGGAATCGAGAACATGATGACGAACGGGTGCAGCAGCGATTCGAACTGCGAGGCCATCACCAGGTAGACGAGGAAGATGGCGAGGGCGAGCGCGAAGATCAGCGACCGCGTGGAGGCGTCGAGTTCCTCGCTCTGGCCGCCGATGTGCGCGGTGACGCCGGCGGCGAGCGGATGCTCGCGGATCATCCGCTGCACTTCCGCGACCGCGCTGCCGAGATCGCCATAGTGCAGGTTCGCCGACACGATCGCGACCCGTTCCTGGCTGACGCGGTGAATCTCGCTCGGTCCTTCGGTGGCAATGACCTCGGCCACGGCCGACAGCCGGATCGGCGTAGCCGCGGGCGTGGCGCCGGCCGGTGGCGTCGCGGTGCCGGTCTCGGTGGCGTTGGCGACCGTGCCCGCGGCATTCGTCGCATTCGCCGCGGCATAGCCGACGATCAGATTGCGAATGTCATCGACCGAAGCGCGCTGGTCCTCGCGGGCACGCACCAGCACGTCGATCTTGCGATCGCGGAAGCTGTAGCGCGTGGCGACCGAGCCACGCACCTTGTTCACCACCTGGTCGGCGATCTGCTTGGTGGTCAGGCCGAGCGCGGCGGCGCGTTCCTGGTCGAAGCGTACCTGGATCTCCGGCGAGCCGCTCTCGATCGTCGACTTGACGTCGGCAAAGCGCGGCGAGGCGCTCATCCGGCTGCTCAGCTCGCGGCCGGCGGCTTTGAGCGAGGCCAGATCGTAGCCGCGCAGTTCCACTTCGAGCGGCGTGGCGAAGCTGAACAGTTGCGGCCGCGAGAACTTCACCTCGCTGCCGGGATGCGCCGTCATGCTCGCGCGCAGCGCGTCCATCGCCGCGGTTTCGCCGCGGTCGCCGACGCCGGGCTTGAGCACGATCAGCAGCCGCGCGATGTTCTCGCCGCTCTCGGTCGGATTGGCGTCGAGCCGCGTGCCGGTGCCGCTGACGCCGTAGATCATCGCGATGTTCGGATCCTTCGCGTTCTTCTGCTGCAACTCGCGCACCAGGGCATCGGTGTCGGCCAGCGGCGTGCCGGGCGGCAGTTTCACCGTCATCTCGAAGCGGCCCTGGGCGAGCTGCGGGATCAGATCCATGCCGAGGGTGGGGATCAGCGCGACGCTGACGGCAAACGCCGCGGCGGCGAAACCGAGCACGCGCCAGGGATGCGCCAGCGCGGTCGGCAGGAAGCGGTGATACGCGCGTGCGGCGGCGTGGTACGGGATCATCGTCAGCCGGCCGATCCCGCGCAGCCCCGCACCGATCACGCGCGCGGCGGGCAGCAGCACCAGCATCGCGAACCGCAGCGTGTAGCGGATCGCCAGCGGCACCAGCCACGCGAGCAGCAGGAACAACACGTAGCACGGCAGCAGCACGAGTTTGGGCACGAGCAGCAGCAGGAAGCCGGCGAGACGCAACGGCCGCGCCACGCGCGTCCGCCACGGCCACACGGCCAGCGCCGCACCGCCCGCGAGCAGCTTGCGCCAGGCCGGCACCGGATCGACCGGCTCCTCGGCGTAGCCGAGCGGTGCCCTGCCCTTGAGCGAGGCGAGCATCGGGATCAGCGTCATCGCGACGACGAGCGAGATCAGCATGGCGAAGGTGACGGTGAGCGCCTGATCGCGGAACAACTGGCCGGCGACGCCCTGCACGAACACGAGCGGAAAGAACACCGCCACGGTCGTCAACGTCGAGGCGGTCACCGCCATCGACACCTCGCGCGCGCCCTGCACCGCGGCTTCGAGGAACGAGGCGCCGCGTTCGCGCAGCCGCGCGATGTTCTCCAGCACCACGATCGAATCGTCCACCACCATGCCGGTGGCGAGCGCCAGGCCGCCGAGCGACATCACGTTCAAGCTCACGCCGAACTGGCCCATGAAGAAGAACGTGGCGATCAGCGACACCGGCAGCGACAGCGAGATGATGAACGTGCTCCAGGAATCGGCCAGGAAGAAGAAGATCACGAGCACGGCGAGCACGCCGCCGATGATGGCGTCGTTGCGCACATCGTCGAGCGAGCTCTGGATGAACACCGACTGGTCGTCGATCGTCTGCAGGCGCGCGTTCGCGGGCAGAATCGAAACGCACGACGGATACGGCGGATCGCAGGTCAGCCGCGCGAGCTGCTTGCGCACGTTCGCCGCGACCGCGACGGTGTTGGCGTCGCCTTCCTTGTACACCGCAAGCTCGATCGCCTCGCGGCCGTCGACGCGCACCGCGCCCTGGCGTTCCTTGTAGCCCTGGGTGACGCTGGCCACGTCCTTGAGCCGGATCGGCACGCCCTTGTCCACCTTGATCAGCAGCTCGCGCATCTGCTCGAGATTGGTGAACTGATTGACGGTGCGTACCAGATAGCGCTGTGCGCCGTTCTCGATGCGGCCGCCGGAGACGTTGACGTTCTCGTCGCCGAGACGCTTGATCACGTCGGCGACGCCGAGGCCGAGCTGCTGCAGGCGTTGCTGATCGATCGCGACCTCGATCTCGTCCTCGAGTCCGCCGCCGACCTTGACCGCCGCCACGCCGCTGGTCGGTTCCAGGCGCTTCTTCAGCTCGTCGTCGGCGAAGCGGCGCAATTGCTTGAGTTCGGCCTCGTTCGCCGCCTGCGACGCCGGCCCGGTGAGCGCGAAGCGCATGATCGGATCGGTCGACGGATTGAAGCGCAACAGCACCGGCTTCTTCGCCTCCAGCGGCAATTGCAAAAGATCGAGCTTGTCGCGCACGTCGAGGCTCGCCTGTTCCATGTTGCTGCCCCAGGCGAACTCGAGAATGACGTCGGATTGGCCGGTGCGCGAGACCGAGTGGATCTTGCGCACGTTCTTGACCACGCCGAGCGCTTCCTCGATCGGCTGCGAGATCAGGTTTTCCACCTCGAGCGGCGCGGCGCCTTCGTATTCGGTGCGCACCGTGAGCGTGGGGTAGCTGAGGTCCGGCAGCAGATTGACCTTGAGCCCGGCCAGCGCGATCAGGCCGAACAGCACGAACGTCAGCGTGACCATGCCGACGGTCACGCGCCGGCGCGCGGCGATCGCGACCAGATTCACGCCTTGTCTCCGCGCGCCTTGTCGGCGGCCACCTTCACCTCGAGCACCTGCACGGCGGTGCCGTCGCGCACGGCGTTGCGCCCGACCGTGATGACGCGCGCACCCTCGTCGATGCCGGAACGGATTTCCACCTTGTCGCCGTCGCTGTAACCGACCTGGACCAGCCGGCGACGCGCCACCAGGCCCGGCGCCGGCGCCTTTTTCGCGTCGGTCTTCGCGTCAGTCTTCGCATCCGCCCTGGCGTCGGCGTTGGCGGCGGGCGCGGCGGGAACCGGCGCGTTCTCGACGACGAACACGGCGGTTTCGCCGTCCTCCTCGATCAGCGCCGCCCGCGGCACGGTCAAGGCGTCGTCGCGGTGGTCGTAGACGATGTCGATGCGGGTGAACATGCCGGCCTTGAGTGCGCCGTCGGGATTGCGGAATTCGCAGGTCACCCGGAACGTTCCGCTCGCCGGATCGACCACCGGCGCGATGCGCCGGATGGTGCCGGCGAAGCGGCGGCCCGGCAGCGCGTCGGCCTCGAGTTGCACGGCCTGACCGGATTTCAGGATGCCGAGCTGCCGTTCCGGCACGTTCAGCACCGCCTGCAGCGGATCCATGCCGACGATGCGGAACAGGTTCTGGTTGGCCTGGATCATGTTGCCGAGCTTGACCGAACGCTCGGCCACCACGCCGTCCACCGGCGCGAGTATACGTGTATACGCAAGCTGCAGTTCCGCGCCGGCGCGCGCGGCGCGTTTTTCCTCCAGATCGTACTTGTCCTGTTCGTATTCGAACTGTGGGATGAGCTTGTTCGGCATCGCCGCCTGGGCGTGCGCGAACGTCGCCTCGGATTTGCGCATCAGCGCTTCGGCCTGGGCGAATTTGCTGCGCGCCTCGGCGTCGTCGAGTTCCGCGAGCAACTGGCCGGCCTTCACCGTCTCGCCCTCCTCCACGTACAGCCGCTTGAGCACGCCGCTGGTCTTGGCTACCACCTGCGCTTCGTGGTCGGAGGCGAGCGTGGCCGTGCCGCTGTAGCTGGCGCTGATCGGGCTGCGGCTGGCATAGGCCACTTCCACCGGCACGGCATCGGCCGCAGTCTTGGGCGTGGGGGCTGCCGAACCGTCCCGATTGCACGCCGTCAGTGCGCCAAGCGTGACGGCCAAGCCAGAAAGAAACAACAAGCTGCTGATTTTCATTGGAATTTGTGGGCGGGAAGAAGAAAAAAGAGTCATGGTGTTATAGTTTACTATATCACCATAATGGCTACCGCACAAGCCCACCCTCGCTATTGTCGAGCGGATCGACCGGTGCGGCCAGAGCCGATAGTCATGTGCGCGTGTAGTCGTCGATGCGGCACGGCACCGATGCGTTGCATGCATTCGGTGATGGTGATTGTTGCGGCCGAACGCAAGTGGCGCCGCGTGCCCGGCACATTGGAACCCCGCGCACTGCTCAACGCACGCCAAGTCGCCGCCGCGGCGCTCGGCAATCTGGCGATCGCGGCGGACCACAGGCTATACTTTCACGGTTTGCTACTGCCAACCCGCACGATCGCCGGATTCCACCCCATGTCGAGAATTTCTGTCGCGCTACGTACTGCCCTGCTGTTTTCGGTTTGCGCTGCTCCATCCGCTCTGGCCGCCGGCGAAGCGGACAAGGGCGATCCCAACGCCGGTCGGGCGCTGGTCTACACCTGCGGCGGCTGCCACGGCGTGACTGGCTACCGCAATGCCTATCCCAACTATCGCGTGCCGCGCATCGCCGGTCAGAACTACGACTATCTGGTCAGCGCGTTGACCGAATACAAGAAGGGCGAACGCGCGCATCCGACCATGCGGGCCCAGGGCGAGAGCATGTCCGACAAGGACATCCGCGACATCGCCGCCTACCTTTCCAGCATCCACCAATAAGATCGCGCTCATGAAACCGAACCGACTGCTTGCCCTGCTGGCCGGGTGCCTCGTCGCCAACGCATTTGCCGCCGAAACCGGCGCCGCGCCGGGCAAGACCGTGGAAGACCTGGTCAAGCCCTGCGCCGCCTGCCACGGCGCCGACGGCAACGGCACCAATTCCCAATACCCGCGGCTCGCCGGGCAATATCACGATTACCTCGCCCGCGCGATGAAGGAATACCAGTCCGGCGAGCGCCAGAACGCGATCATGGCGGGCTTCGTCAAGACCTTGAGCGACGCCGACATCGAGGCGATCTCGCGCTACTACGCGGCGATGCCGGGCAAGCTCGACGATCTTTCGCGTCACGAACAGGGCGATTGATCGCCCCACGGTGCGCCGCGTTCAGCGCACGGCGCTCGCGCCCTGTCGCCCGCGGTAATACGGGTTGCGCCCGCCGCTGTGGTCGGTGGCGTCGCGCACGGCGGTGATTTCCGGCAGTTTCGCGCGCAGCGTGCGCTCGATGCCCTGGCGCAGGGTCACGTCGACCATGCCGCAGCCGTGGCAACCGCCGCCGAAGCGCAGCACGACGACGCCGTCGGCGCTGACCTCCTCGAGACTCACGCGCCCGCCATGGGCGGCGATCTGCGGATTGATCTCGCTGTCGAGCAGGTAACGCACGCGCTCGGCGAGGTTCGCCCCTTCGGCGGGCGGACTGCCGCGGAGTTTGGGTGCGCGCACGGTGAGCTGGCCGCCGGTCGGGTTCGTCTCGTAGTCGATGTGCGCGCCGTCGAGATACGGCAGGCTCGCCGCGTCCACGTACAAGGTGAAACCGTCGCAGCCTAGCGGCCATTCGTCGCCGGCGAGATCGGCCGGCTCGCAGAATTCCAGACGGCAATCGGCCTTCGGTGTGCCGGGTTGCAGCGCCTGCATGCGCACGCCCAGACCGGCGATGCCCTGCTGTTCGATGAGTCGCCGGAAATGCGCCTGCGCGCGGTCGGAAAGCGTCAGCATGATGGCTCCGTGAAACAGGACTAGTTTAGTCCCGAATCGGGCGCGCGTCACCCAGGGTCTCGTCCGGCCGGCATTCGCCTATACTGCTCGCCTCCGCAATCCAGGAGCGAGCCATGACCTTCGACGAATTGCGCCGCGAAAACTGCGTGCCGCGCAAGGGCAAGGCGCATCAGCTCGACGCCGCGCGCGCGCGCGAGCTCCTCGCCCTGCTGCCGGGCTGGGAATTCGGCAAGGATCAAGCGAGTATCCACAAGCGCTACGCCTTCCCCGACTTCGTCCGCGCACTCGCCTTTCTCAACGCCGTCGGCTGGATCGCCGAGCAGCAGAACCATCATCCCGATGTCGAGCTGGGCTGGGGTCGCTGCCACGTCGCCTTCTCCACCCACGACGTCGGCGGACTGTCGCTGAACGATTTCATCTGCGCCGCGCGCACCGAGGCGCTGTTCGGGTGACGACCCGCAGCCGCGGTCGCTGCGGCATCCGCAGTCCGTCGCCTCACGACAGCCGCGCCAGCACCTCGCGCAGATCGTCCGGCAGCGGCGCCGAGAACGCATAGGCGCGCTCGCCCAGATCGAATTCGAAACGTGCGGCGTGCAGGAACAGGCGCTGCAAGCCGCATTCGCGCAGGCGACGATTGCAGTCGCGCGAGCCGTACTTGTCGTCACCGGCGAGCGGATGCCCGGCATGCGCGGCGTGAACGCGGATCTGGTGCGTGCGTCCGGTATACAAAGTCACCTCCGCGAGCGCCGCGGCGGCGTAGGCCTCGCGGATCCGAAACACGGTCAGCGCCGGCTTGCCGGCGTCGTCGACCCGCACCATGCGCTCGCCGCCCTGCAACACCGATTTGCGCAGCGGCACGTTGACCTCGAAGCGTGCGCGCGCCGGTCGTCCGCACAGCAACGCGAGATACTGCTTGGTGACGCTGCCTTCGCGGATCCGCGCCTGCAGCGCCGTCAACGCCGCGCGACGCCGCGCGATCACCAGCACGCCGCTGGTGTCGCGGTCGAGCCGGTGGACGAGCTCCAGGTTCTCTCCCGGCCGCGCCGCGCGCAGCAGTTCGATCGCGCCGAAGCTCACCCCGCTGCCGCCGTGACTGGCGATGCCGGCCGGTTTGTCGAGCACCAGGAAATCGCGGTCCTCGAAAATCGTCGCTTGGGCGATGCGTCGCGCGAGCGGCATCGGCGGCACGCCGGTCTCCGCGGCGGACACGCGCACCGGCGGAATGCGCACCTCGTCGCCGGCCGCAAGGCGCGTGTCGGGTTTGGCGCGCCGGCCGTTGACCCGCACCTGCCCGGTGCGCAATAGCCGATACACCAGACTGCGCGGCACACCCTTGAGCTGGCCGGCGAGGAAATTGTCCACGCGCTGGCCGTCGCGGTCGTCCGCGACGCGGACGAGACGCACACCCGGTTTTGCTGCCGAATCGGCGAGTTTCATCGAAGTTCGCGCCGCGATTGGAAAAAATCCCGCACGTTGTTACAATTTCAGGGCGCATCGCGCCGACCGACGGTACTTCACCGTGGCCGGCGCACCCGCCCGCTGCGATCGCAGGCGCTTGGCCGACACTCCGGGAGGAACCGCCAACGCTGCCGCGTCATCGTAACCGGTCGGGTCGCGGAATGCCCGTCGGCGGTCGTCGGCGGGATTCGGCGGTTGCGCAACGGGCACCCATTAACGGCCTGGCGCGGCAGCTTCGCGCCGGCCAGCTACCAGCGCTCCCGTGGATGCGTGCCACGCCCACGGCTTACGCGGTCCGCCACCGGCGACGGTGCGGCATCGCGGCGACGTACGCGGTCGAGCGCGCGAGGAACAAAAAAATGAAACGCATGTTGATCAACGCGACTCAGCGTGAGGAGTTGCGTGTGGCCATCGTGGACGGCCAATCCCTGTACGACCTCGACATCGAGACCCCGTCGAAGGAACAGAAGAAGGCCAACATCTACAAGGGCCGCATCACCCGGGTCGAGCCCTCGCTGGAAGCCTGCTTCGTCGATTACGGCGCCGAGCGCCACGGCTTCCTGCCGCTCAAGGAAATTTCCCGGCAGTACTTCACCCCCGGCGTCGATCACAACAAGGCCGGCATCCGCGAACTGCTCAAGGAAGGCCAGGAACTGCTGGTGCAGGTGGACAAGGAGGAACGCGGCAGCAAGGGCGCGGCGCTGACGACGTTCATTTCACTCGCCGGGCGCTACCTGGTGCTGATGCCGAACAACCCGCGCGCGGGCGGCGTGTCGCGGCGCATCGAGGGCGACGACCGCGCGAATCTCAAGGAAGCGCTCGATCAGCTTCAGTTGCCCGAGGACATGGGCCTCATCATCCGCACCGCCGGCATGGGCCGCGAAGCCGACGAGCTGCAATGGGACCTCGACTACCTGTTGCAGGTCTGGAAGGCGATCGACGAGGCCGCGCGTGCGCGGCCGGCGCCGTTCCTGATCTACCAGGAATCCAAGCTCATCATCCGCGCCCTGCGCGACTACCTGCGCAACGACATCGGCGAGGTGCTGATCGACAGCGAGGAACTGTACAACGACGCGCGCGACTTCATGCAGCAGGTGATGCCGCAGAATCTGCGCAAGCTCAAGCTGTACAAGGACACGGTGCCGCTGTTCTCGCGCTTCCAAATCGAGACCCAGATCGAGAACGCGTTCGAGCGCAGCGTGCGCCTGCCCTCCGGCGGCTCGATCGTGATCGACCAGACCGAGGCGCTCACCGCCATCGACATCAACTCGGCGAAGGCAACCAAGGGCGGCGACATCGAGGAAACCGCGTTCAACACCAATCTCGAGGCGGCGGTCGAGGTCGCCCGGCAGTTGCGCATCCGCGACGCCGGCGGCTTGATCGTGATCGACTTCATCGACATGGACAATCCCAAGCACCAGCGCGACGTGGAGGAGAAGCTGCGCGACGCGCTGCGCCACGATCGCGCGCGGGTGCAGATCGGCCGCATCTCGCGCTTCGGGCTGCTGGAAATGTCGCGTCAGCGCCTGCGTCCGAGCCTTGGCGAATCGACCCAGAGCGTGTGCCCGCGCTGCGAGGGCCACGGCCGCATCCGCAGCGTGGAGTCGCTGTCGTTGTCGGTGCTGCGCCTGGTCGAGGAACAGGCGATGAAGGAAAACACCGGGCAGGTGCTGGTGCAGGCGCCGCCGCAGGTCGCCAACTTCCTGCTCAACGAGAAGCGCGCGAGCGTGGTCGAGATCGAGCAGCGCCATGAAGTACCGGTGATCATCGTCGCCGACGACAAGCTCGAGACGCCGCATTTCGAGATCCAGCGCATCCGCCGCGCCGAGGTGGGCGAAGAACCCAAGCCGAGCTACGAACGTCTGACGCCGGCGCAGATCGCGCCGCCGCCGCAGGTCGCCAAGCCCGGCGTCGAACCGGAGAAACCGGCGGTGAGCGGCGTGGTGCCCGCCAGTCCGGCGCCGGTGAAAACCGAGGCCGCGCCCGCCGCGGCAGCGCCGACGAAGTCGACGCCGAAGCCGAAACCGCCTGGCTTGCTCGCGCGTCTGTTCGCGTGGTTGAAGCCTGCGGCCGAGCGGGAACCGGTTATTGTCGAAAAACCGGCGACACGCGCGCCGCGACCGGCCGGCGAAGAACGCAAAGGCCCCGCCGCGACGCGCGGCGGCCGCGGCGACGCGCGCACACCGTATCCGGGCCGCGAGCGCGGCCGCGGCGAAGGCAGACCGCGTGGCGGACCCGAGCAGCGACCGGCCGGCGAACCGCGTGCCGCGGCGACGCCGCAGCCGCAGCGCAAACCCGCGCCGCCGCCTTCGCCCGCGCCACGACCGGCGACGCCCGCGCCCGAGGCGAACGCCGCGCGGGACGTGCGCGAGGCCGTCGCTGCACAGACCACGGCATCGGCGGCGACCGGCGCCACCCCGGCGGCCGTCACCACGACACCGACGCAGGAAGCCGACGCGGCCGCAGCGCGGAACGGACGCCGGCGCGGGCGCCGCGGCGGGCGCCGCCGGCGTCGTGGCGAGGAAAAATCCGCATCCGCGCCCGCACAGGCGCAGGCGCCGATCGTGTTCGACTTCGACGATGAGGATGCCGAACCCGCACCCGTGATGCCGGCCGCGCCGCCCGCCGTCCCGGTTGCCGCGGCGCCGACGCCGGTCGTCGCGCCTGTGGCGGTGCCACGCGCGACCGCCGTGCCGCCGGCGGCCGGCCCGTCGCCGGCGACGAGCCCGGCGGTCGCTTCCGCTCCGCCGCGCGAACCGAATCCGCCCGCGCACGAGCCCGCATCGACCGCGACGGCACCGGGCGCGCCGGTGCTGCTGCCGACGCGACCGTTGCCGATCCCGCCGCGCTACACGCCGGTGCAAGTGGTGGTGACGCCGCCGCCGGCAGAACCGAAGCCGGTGCCGCCTCCGCCGCAATCGCAGCCCACGCCGCCGCCAGCGGCGACTGCGCCGGCCGCCGCGCCGATGCGACCCGACCGCGAGCCGGATGCGGCGGCCGACACGGCGCCGCGGCCGGTGCCGCTGGCCACCGACGGGGTCAAGTCCGAGTAAGTCACCCGCCGCGACGTGCGCCGGCGCGCCTCAGCGCGCCGGCGGCGCGGCGTGCGCGATCAAGCCGTGCACGCTGGCGAGATGCGCCAAGGCGACGACGTTGTCGATGGCGAGCTTCTCGAACAGCCGATACTTGTAGGTGGCGACGGTCTTGGCGCTGAGCTTGAGCCGGCGCGCGATGATCTGCGCGGTGAGCCCCTGCGCCAGCATCATCGCCACCTCGAGCTCGCGCGCGGACAGCGTGGCAAACGGCGAACCGTCGTGACCGCCGTCGAGCGCGAGCTGCTGGGCGATGTCGGCGCCGAGATAGCGCTGGCCGTCGGCGACGCGGCGGACCGCCTTGACCAGTTCCTCCGCCGGACAACCCTTGGTGAGATAGGCGCTCGCGCCGGCATCGAGCAGGCGCCGCGGAAACGGTGCCTCGCCGGCCACGGTGAGGATCACCACGCGCGTCGACAGTTTGGCGCGGCGCACGCGCTCGGTGAGCTCCACACCGCTGAAGCGCGGCATGTGCACGTCGACCAGCGCGATGTCGGGCACCAGCCGCTTGATCAGCGCGAGCCCCTGCTCGCCGTCTTCGGCCTCGCCGATCACCTCCATGTCCGCCTGCTGTTGCAGGATCATGCGCAAACCGGTGCGCACCACGGTGTGATCGTCGATCAGGACGATGCGAATCATTCCCCAGCCCCCCAAGCTCCCCACGGGAAAACTTAGCGCAGGCGGCGATGGCAGACAAGGGCCGATCGATACCCGCGGTGCGCTCAGTCGCTGGCGGACGATAGGAAATGGCGGAAGCGGTGAGATATGCTCGTCTCATCCCTGAGACTCGCCCTCGCTTCGCTCGGGCCAGCTCCGCTGTCCAAAATCGCTCCCGGCGATTTTGTCGAACTCGCGAAGTGGCGGAGAGGGCGAGATTCGAACTCGCGGTGGTATTGCTACCACGCCGGTTTTCAAGACCGGTGCCTTAAACCACTCGGCCACCTCTCCAGCTATGGGCCGCTTTCGCAGCAGCCATCCCTGGTGCGTCGCCGTTCGGCCTCCTGCCTCACCCTCAGCTCACGCTCGCGATGCATTACTTTGCATCGCGAAAGCGCGTGAGCTTCGACCACTCGGCCACGCTTCCGTACAGGTTATTGTATGCGCTCGACGCCGCCGAGATACGGCTGCAACACCTTCGGAATCGCGATCGAGCCGTCGGCCTGCTGGTAGTTTTCCATCACCGCGATCAGCGCGCGGCCGACCGCCACGCCCGAACCGTTCAAGGTGTGCACGAGTTCCGGCTTGCCGGTTTCCGGATTGCGCCAGCGCGCCTGCATGCGCCGCGCCTGGAAATCGGTGCAATTCGAGCACGAGGAAATCTCGCGATAGGCATTCTGCGACGGCAGCCAGACTTCGAGGTCGTAGGTCTTGGCCGCGGCGAAGCCCATGTCGCCGGTGCACAGCAGCACGCGCCGGTACGGCAGTTCGAGCAATTCGAGCACCTTTTCCGCGCAGCGCGTCATGCGTTCGTGCTCGCCCCAGCTCTCGGCGGGAGTGGAAATGGTCACCAATTCCACTTTTTCGAACTGGTGCTGGCGGATCATGCCGCGCGTGTCCTTGCCGTGCGAACCGGCCTCGGCGCGGAAGCACGGCGTGTGCGCGGTCAGACGCATCGGCAATTTCTCCGCATCGACGATTGCATCGGCGACGAGATTGGTGAGCGACACTTCGGCAGTCGGGATCAGGTAGTACGGCACCTCCCCCGTCGTCGCGAACAGATCCTCGGCGAACTTCGGCAACTGCCCGGTGCCGCGCATGGTCGCGGCGCTCACCAGTAACGGCACATTGCATTCGAGATAGCCGTGCTCGCGGGTGTGCAGATCGAGCATGAACTGGGCGAGCGCGCGGTGCAGGCGCGCCAGATCGCCGCGCAGCACGGTGAAGCGCGCACCGGAGAGTTTGGCGCCGGCGTCGCCGTCCAGCCAGCCGTGGCGGGCGCCGAGTTCGACGTGGTCGCGCACCGGGAAATCGAAGCGGCGCGGCGAGCCTGCGCGCGCGATCTCCTTGTTGTGCGACTCGTCCTGCCCTTCCGGCACCGAAGTGTCCGGCAGATTCGGGATGCCGAGCGCGATCGCGGCGAGCTTGCCCTGGATCTCGGCGAGCTCTGCCTCATTGGTCTTCAATTGATCGCCGAGCCCGGCGACCTCGGCCATCAGCGCGGCCGTGTCCTCGCCCCGGGCCTTGGCCATGCCGATCGCCTTCGAGCGGGTATTGCGCAGATTCTGCAACTCCTGGGTGTGCACCTGCACGGATTTGCGCCGCGCCTCCAGCGCTTCGATGTCGGCCTTCGGCAGCTCGTAGCCGCGCGTGCGCAAACGTTCGGCGACACTGTCCAGGTGAGCGCGCAACAGGGCGGGATCGAGCATGGCGGATCCTTCGAATCGAGCGGCGAAGGCGTGAATTATCGAGGTTCCGCGGTGCCGCGCGCAAACGGTCGCCGCGCGCCGATCTCAGGTCGGAGCGCGATCGGACGCAGGTACCCAGAACCGCAGCAACAGCGCGGCGGCGAGCGCGCAGCCTGCACCGAACGCGAATGCGGCGAGCGGGGCGAAGGTGCTCCACAACCAGCCGAACAGCACGGACGCCGGCAGCAGAAACGCGCCGACGGTCAGGTTGTACCAGCCGAAGGCGGTGCCGGCGTTGCTCGGCGGCACGAGATCGGCCACGAGCGCGCGCTCCACGCCCTCGGTCGCGGCGAGGAACAGCCCGTACACGGCGAACATCGGCCACGGCAGCCAGGAGCGCGCCGGTAGCAGGCCGAACGACAGATACACCACGGCGTACACGCTCCAGCCGGCGATCAGCAGGCGCCGCCGACCGAGCCGGTCGGACCAGGCCGACAGCGGTGTCGACAACGCCGCGGCGACGAGCGAGGTCAGCGACCACAGCACCGGCACTTCGGACGGTCCGAAACCGACATCCTGCGCGCGCAGCAGCAGGAACATGTTGGACGAGTTGCCGAGCATGAACAGCGCGAGCACGACGAGGTAGCGGCGGAACGCCGGCGGGAACTCGCGCAGATTCCAGGTGAAGCGCAGCGGCGGCGCGGCGACCTGGTACTGCGGATCGGGCACGGCGAGTGACAACCAGAAGACGAGCACGGCCGGCACGAACGCGCCGAGGATCACCGTGCGCAGCGACAGACCGAGCGCCAGCAGCCCGGCGGCGACCAGCGGACCGACCACGGCGCCGAAGTTGTCCAGCGCCCGGTGCAGGCCGAACGCCAGTCCGCGCTGATCGGCGGCGACGCTGAGCGTCAGCAGCGCATCGCGCGGTGCGGTGCGCAGCCCCTTGCCGATGCGATCGGCCACGCGGCAGGCGAGCACGCCGATCCAGCTCGTGCTGAACGCGATCAGCGGCCGGGCGATGCCGGCGAGGGCATACCCGCCGATCACCCAGGGTTTGACCTTGCGCGTGCGGTCGGCGAGCACGCCGGCGACGAGCTTGAGCAGGCTGCTCACGGCCTCGGCGATGCCCTCGATGACACCCAGCGCCCGCGGTCCGGCCAGCAACACGCTGGTCAGATACAGCGGCACGAGCGGATAGATCATCTCGCTCGCGCTGTCGTTGATCAGGCTGATCAAGCCCAGCAACCAGACGGTGCGCGGCAGTGCGCGGATTGCCGCGATCACGTGTCCGTGCCCTTTGCCTTGCGCGCGGCGGCGCGCGCCGCGCGTATACTTTGCAACTTCTCGCGGATCTTCGCTTCGAGGCCGCGTTCGGTGGGCTGGTAGAATTCGCGGCCGGCGAGCGCCTCGGGCAGGCATTGCTGATCGAGCGCGATGCCGCCGGCCAGATCGTGATCGTATTGATAGCCCTTGCCGTAGCCGAGCCGGCGCATCAGCGCGGTCGGTGCGTTGCGCAGGTGCAGCGGCACCTCCAGCGTGCCGGTCTGCGCGATCACGTCCCGCACCGCGCCGAACGCCGCGTCGGCGGCGTTGCTTTTCGCCGCAATGGCGAGATAGAGCGCGGCCTCCGCCAGCGCCAGTTCGCCTTCGGGCGAGCCGAGGCGCTCGTAGGCATCCCAGGCTTCGAGCGCGAATTGCAGGGCGCGCGGATCGGCCAGACCGATGTCCTCGATCGCCATGCGCGTCAGCCGGCGGGCGAGATACGCCGGATCGACGCCGCCGTCGAGCATGCGCGCGCACCAGTACAGCGCGGCGTCGGCATCGGAGCTGCGCACCGACTTGTGCAGCGCCGAGATCTGGTCGTAGAACTGCTCGCCGCCCTTGTCGAAGCGGCGCGTGCGGTCGGCGAGCACCTGCGCGAGCGTCGTTTCGTCGATCACGCCACCGTGGCACACGTCCGCGGCGATTTCGAGCAGGGTCAGCGCGCGCCGCACGTCGCCGTCGGCGGCCTCGGCGATCGCCGCGAGCGCGGTATCGGCCACGGCGAGCTTGCTGGCGCCGAGGCCGCGTTCGCGATCCGCGAGCGCGCGCCGCAGCGCCTCGACGATCGCCGCGGGCGCCACCGCGTCCATCACGTGCACGCGACAGCGCGACAGCAGCGCGGAGTTGAGCTCGAACGAGGGATTCTCGGTGGTTGCGCCGACGAACAGGATCACGCCCTTCTCGATGTGTGGCAGAAAGGCGTCCTGTTGGGCCTTGTTGAACCGATGCACCTCGTCGACGAACAGCACGGTGCGTTTGCCCTGCGCGAAGTGCGCGGCGGCTTCGGCGAGCGCTTCGCGCACCTCGGCGAGACCGGCGAGCACCGCGGAGATCGCGCGGAATTCCGCCTGCGCGTATTTCGCCAGCAGCAGCGCCAGGGTGGTCTTGCCGCAACCCGGCGGTCCCCACAGGATCATCGAATACACGCGCCCGGCCTCGATCGCGCGCCGCAGCGGCGCGTCCGGCGCGAGCAGGCGCGGCTGGCCGACGATCTCGTCGAGCGTGGTCGGCCGCATGCGCTCGGCCAGCGGCTTGAGCGCATCGGATTCGGCGAACAGTGGCGGCGCGTGGCGCGCCGGTTTGCGCGAAGGCATGTCGCGATCATACGCAATCCGCTATGCTCGTGCGCCATGTCCGCCGCGCCGCCGACCCCGCTCTGGCACCTGTATGTGCCGAAGCTCGTCACCATCCTGCGCCGCGGCTACGACGCGCGCGACCTGCGCCACGACGCCGTCGCCGGACTGACCGTGGCGGTGGTCGCCCTGCCGCTGGCGATGGCGCTGGCGATCGCCTCGGGCACCACGCCGGACAAGGGCCTGCATACCGCGATCGTGGCCGGGTTCCTGATCTCGCTGCTCGGCGGCTCGCGCGTGCAGATCGGCGGCCCGACCGCCGCGTTCATTCCGGTGGTGTTCAACGTGATCGACAAGTTCGGTTACGGCGGCCTGATCCTGTGCACTCTGCTCGCCGGGATCATGCTGATCGGCGCCGGTGTGCTGCGGATCGGCACGCTGATGAAGTACATGCCGCAGCCGGTGATCACCGGTTTCACCTCCGGCATCGCCGCCAGCATCTTCTCCAGCCAGGTGAAGGATCTGCTCGGATTGACGATGGACAAGGTGCCGGCGGATTTCTTCGCGCGCTGGTCCGCGTATGTCGCGCATCTGCCGAGCGCCAGCGGCGTGACCGTGCTGCTCAGCCTCGCGAGCCTCGCCACCATCGTGCTGTTGCGTCGATTCCAGCCGAAGCTGCCGGGATTCCTCATCGCCGTGATCGCCGGCGGCGTGGCGGTCGTCGCCTGGCACCTGCCGGTCGACACGATCGGTTCGCGCTTCGGCGGGATTCCCGCCGCCCTGCCCCGCTTCGATTTTCCGCACATCCCGTTCGAGCGCACGACCGAACTCTTTCCGAGTTCGTTCACGATCGCGTTTCTCGCCGGCGTGGAATCGCTGCTGTCGGCCGTGGTCGCCGACGGCATGATCGGCGGACGCCATCGCTCGAACTGCGAGCTCGTCGCCCAGGGCGCGGCGAACGTGGCCTCGGCGCTGTTCGGCGGGCTGCCGGCGACCGGCGCGATCGCGCGCACTGCGACCAACATCCGCTCCGGCGCGCGTTCGCCGGTGGCGGGCATGCTCCACGCCCTGTTCCTGCTGCTGTTCATGCTGTTGCTCGCGCCGGTGATGGCCTACGTGCCGCTGGCGACGCTGGCCGCGGTGCTGGTGGTGGTCGCCTGGAACATGGCCGAGATCGAGAGCTTCAAGCACCTGATGAGTGGCCCGGTCGGTGATCGCGTGGTGCTGCTGCTCACCTTCGGGCTCACCGTCGTGTTCGACCTCACCGTCGCCATCGAGGTCGGCCTGGTCCTCGCCAGTTTCCTGTTCATGCACCGCATGAGCGAAGTGGTGGCGATGCAGTCCGACGTCGCGCTGCTGGAGGAGGATCGCGACGACGCGGTCGGCTTGCGCGAGCCGGATCAGCGCGCGCAACTGCCGGCGGGCGTCGAGGTCTTCCAGATCTCCGGGCCGCTGTTCTTCGCCGTGGCGAATCGCCTCGACGACGTGCTGAACCAGTTTCCCTCGCCGCCGCAGGTCTTCATCCTGCGCATGCGGCTCGTTCCCCTGATCGACGCCAGCGGCGTGACCGCGCTGCGCCAGATGCTCGGGCGCTGCCGCGAGCAGGGCACGCGCGTGATTCTTTCCGGACTGCGCGACCAGCCGCGACGCATCCTCGCGCAGATGGGCATCGAACCGGACGGCGAACGGCTGCGCTTCGCGGCGAATTTCGCCGAGGCCGTGGCGCTGGCGGCGCCGGTCAGTCCCTGATCGGGAACGCCTCGGCCGCCGGCGTCGGATCGCCGATCACGTCCACGCCCTTCGGCGGCGTGAAGCGGAACAGTTCCGGCGCCAGTTTCGGATTGCGCTGCCAGCCCGAGAAGCGGATCGCGGTGCGATTGCCGAGGGTGTCCTCGAAATCCATGCGCGCCAGGCCGTTCGCGTCGAAGCCGAGATCGCACCAGGCGAACTGCGGTTCCTTGTCCTTCGATTGCAGACGCAGCCAGAGCAGGCCGTCGTGCTCGCCCCGCTCGCTGGTCGCGAAATCGTGGTCGAGGCGCGAAAGATCGGTGAGCACGGTCAGCGGGCTGTGCGCCTCCTCGGTACCTTGCGCGCGCACCGTGACCTGCTCGAGGTCGGCATCGTAGATCCAGACCTTCTCGCCGTCGGCGACGATCAATTGCCGATACGGCGTCGTCGTCTCCCAGCGGAACCGGCGCGGTGCCTCGAGCGCGACCGTGCCGCGGCTCGTTCTGGCGGTGCCGCCGTTCGGATCGTGCACATCCTGGGTGAAATCGCCGCGCAGCGCGCGCAAATCCCTGGCGAAGGCATCGAGCCGCGCGCGCGCCGTCTCGGCGGCGTGCGCGGCGCCCGCGATCGCAAGCAACAACAGGAACAGGACTCTCATCATGAGCTCACAGTTCGGGCGGCGGCGGCGCCAGCACTTCGCGGTTGCCGTTGGGTTGCGGCGGGCTGACGATGCCTTGTTGTTCCATCAGCTCGATCAGGCGCGCGGCGCGGTTGTAGCCGATCTTGAGCCGGCGCTGCACGCCGGAAATCGAGGCGCGGCGCGACTCGGTAACGATGCGCACGGCTTGATCGTACAACTCGTCCTGATCGCCCTCCGCCAGTTCGCCGTCCTCCGGCAGACCGGACTCGCCGACGATCCGGCCGTCGCCGAGCAATTGCACGTCGCCGAGCACGCCCTCGACGTACTCCGGCCTGCCCTGGCTGCGCAGATGGGCGACGACCTTGTGGACCTCGTCGTCGCCGACGAAGGCGCCGTGCACGCGCTCGGGCGTGGCCGTGCCCGGCGGCAGATACAACATGTCGCCGTGACCGAGCAGGGTTTCCGCGCCGGACTGATCGAGGATGGTGCGCGAGTCGATCTTGCTCGACACCTGGAAGGCGATGCGCGTCGGGATGTTCGCCTTGATCAGGCCGGTGATGACGTCCACCGACGGCCGCTGGGTGGCGAGGATCAGATGCACGCCGGCGGCGCGTGCCTTCTGCGCCAGGCGCGCGATCAGCTCCTCGACCTTCTTGCCGACGATCATCATCATGTCGGCGAATTCGTCGATCAGCACGACGATGTACGGCAGCGGCTCCAGCGTCGGCACGGTCACCGGCTCGGTCGGGTCCTCGGGCGCCTTGAACAACGGATCGGCGAGCGGCTTGCCGGCGTCGATCGCATCGTTCACCTTCTTGTTGAAACCGGCGAGATTGCGCACGCCGACTGCGGCCATCAGCTTGTAGCGGCGCTCCATCTCGGCCACGCACCAGCGCAGCGCGTTCGCCGCCTCCTTCATGTCGGTGACGACCGGCGTCAGCAGATGCGGAATGCCCTCGTACACCGAGAGTTCCAGCATCTTCGGATCGATCATCAGCATGCGCACTTCGCGCGCGGTGGCCTTGTACAGCAGGCTCAGCACCATCGCGTTGAGCGCCACCGACTTGCCCGAGCCGGTGGTGCCGGCGACGAGCAGGTGCGGCATCTTGGCGAGATCCACCACCACCGGCCGGCCGCCGATGTCCTTGCCGAGCGCGAGCGCGAGCGGCGAGCGGACGCTGTCGTAGCGCTCCGAACGCAGGATCTCGGAGAGATAGACGATCTCGCGGTTCGCGTTCGGGATCTCGAGACCGATCACCGATTTGCCGGGGATCACGTCGACCACACGCACGCTCGGCACCGACAGGCCGCGCGCGATGTCCTTGTCGAGATTGCTGATCTGGCTGCCCTTGATGCCGGGCGCCGGCTGCAACTCGAAGCGCGTGATCACCGGACCGGGAAACACGCCGACCACCTGCGCGTCGATGCGGAAATCCTTGAGCTTGAGCTCGACCTGGCGCGACAACGCCTCCAGGGTTTCTTCCGAGTAGCCCTTGACCTGCTGCCGGGGTTCGTCGAGCAGCGACAGCGGCGGCAGGTCGGAATCGGCGATGCCGGCGAACAGCGGAATCTGCTGCTCGCGTTCGGCGCGCTCGCTCTTCTCCACGGCGTTGATCGTCGGCTCGATGCGCAGCGGCTCGCGCCGCGCCTGCTTGACCGTCTCGACCTTGCGCACGCTTTCGCGCTCGCTGCGCGCGGCGCGGGCCGCGCGCAGGTCGCGCGCGTGGCGTGCGCCCGCGCCTAGCCAGCCGGCGGCGAGCAGGAGCCCGCGGCCGATGCCGTCCATCACCTTGAACCACGACAGGCCGGTGGCGAGCGTCAGCGCCACCAGGAAGATCGCCAGCAGAAAGAGACTGGCACCGAGCGGGGCGAACGCGCGCTCCAGCAGGCCCGCGACCAGTTGGCCGAGCACGCCGCCGGCGCGTTCCGGCAACGCCATCGGGTTGGCGGCGTGCAGTTGCGCGAGGCCGGTGCCGCCGATGAAGAAGAACACGCCGCCGATCAGGCGCAGGCTGGGCTCGAGCGGCGATTCCTCGCCGCGGTCGCGACCCTGGAACACGCTCCAGCCGAAAATCAGCAGCAGCAGCGGAAAGGCGTAGGCGAGATAGCCGAAGAGATAGAAGCCGAGGTCCGCCGCCCAAGCGCCGACGGCGCCGCCGAGGTTGCGCACCTGCGTTGCACGCCCGGCCGCGTGCGACCAGCTTGGATCGCCGGGATCGTAGGTGAAAAGGCACAGCAGCAGATACACCGCCACCGGCGCGAGGAGCAGGAACGCGGCCTCGCGCAAGCGTCGCTGCAGGGCGTCGCCGGATTCGCCGGTCTTAGCTTTCGGGTCGCGCGCCACCGCGTGAATTCACTTGAGATTCTCTCGCCAATTATATGTTTTTCAATCCAATTTCATACCCTTGAGCGCCGGGTGGACGATCCGCCCCTTGTCCACGTTGATGCCCTTGGCGAGCGGCGCGAACTTGCGCCAGTTCTTGTCGCCGGCCAGGCGCTGCACGTACGGCAGGATCGCCGCGCAAATCGCCTGCGAGGAGGTCTGCGGCACGGCGCCCGGCATGTTGGTGACGGCGAAATGGGTGACGCCGTCGACGACGTAGGTCGGATCGGCCCAGGTCGTCGGCTTGGAGGTCTCGAAGCAGCCGCCCTGGTCGATGGAGATATCCACCAACACGCTGCCCGGCTCCATCGACTTGACCATCGACCGCGTCACCACGTGCGGCGCCTTCGCGCTCGGGATCAGCACCGCGCCGATGACGAGATCGGCGGTGCACACCTCGCGCGCGACGTATTCCTCGTACGGATACAGCGCGGTGACGTTGGTGCCGAGCGACATCATCTGCGCGAGACGATCCTGGCGCTTGTCGAACACCACCACGTTCGCGCCGCCGGCCGCGGCGAGCTGCGCGGCGTTGCCGCCGGCGGCGCCGGCGCCGAGCACCACCACCTTGCCGCGTTCGGTCGAGGGCAGGCCGCCGAGCAGCTTGCCCTTGCCGCCCATGGGTTGATGCAGCAGGTGCGTGCCCACCTGCACGGCGATGCGTCCGGCGATCACCGACATCGGCGCGAGCAGCGGCAGCGAGCCGTCGGCTTCCTCCACGGATTCGAACGCGATGCCGGTCAGGCCGATCTCGAGCAGGCGCCTGGTCAGCTTCGGCTCCGGGGCGAGGTGCAGATAGCAGAACAGCAGATGATCCTCGCGCAGCAGCTTGAGGTCGCCCGCGATCGGTTCCTTCACCTTCACGATCAGCTCGCCGATCTCGTACAGCTTCTTCGCCGTCGGCACCAGCTTCACGCCGACGCGGGCATATTCGTCGTCGGAGAAGCCGCTCTTGCGGCCCGCACCTTCCTGCACGTACACCTCGTGGCCACGGCGCACGAGATCGGCGCAGGCGGCCGGCACGAGCGCGACGCGGCCTTCGAGAGTCTTGGTTTCGGAAGGAACACCGATACGCATGAATCGCTCCAGGGTCAGATGTCGGATTGCGGACTTGATTCGGTGCGCGCGGCGCCCCATGCTTCGGGTTCGTTTGCTCGCCGTGGCCTGCGCGCGGAAGCGGTTTCACGAACGCTGCGCGCGCCCTCACCGAGTTCCGGTGTCCGCAGCGGCGTTCATGCGAACCGCTCCCCGAGGAAATTATACATGACCACCCCGAAGCATTCGCGTCTGCTCATTCTCGGCTCCGGCCCGGCTGGCTACACCGCCGCGGTGTATGCCGCGCGTGCCAACCTGCGGCCGACCCTGATCACCGGCCTGCAGCAAGGCGGGCAGTTGATGACCACCACCGACGTGGACAACTGGCCGGGCGACGTCGAGGGCCTGCAGGGACCGGCGCTGATGGAACGCATGCGCGCGCACGCCGAACGCTTCGCCACCGACATCGTGTTCGATCACATCCACAGCGCCGATCTCTCGCGCCGGCCGTTTCGTCTGATCGGCGACAACGGCGAATACAGTTGCGATGCGTTGATCATCGCCACCGGCGCCACCGCGAAATACCTCGGCCTGGCGTCGGAGGAAAAGTACAAGGGCCGCGGCGTATCGGCCTGCGCCACCTGCGATGGCTTCTTCTTCCGCGACCAGGACGTCGCCGTGATCGGCGGCGGCAACACCGCGGTGGAGGAAACCCTGTACCTGGCCAACATCGCGCGCAAGGTGACCATCGTCCACCGCCGCGACAAGTTCAAGGCGGAGAAGATCCTGCAGGACAAGCTGTTCGCGAAGCAGCAAAGTGGAAAAGTGGAGATCGTCTGGAACCACCACGTCGACGAAGTGCTCGGCGACGATTCCGGCGTGACCGGCGTGCGCCTGAAGAGCACCGCCGACGGCAGCACGCGCACGCTGGCGATCAGCGGCCTGTTCGTGGCGATCGGCCACACCCCGAACACTGCCTTGTTCGACGGCCAGCTCGCCATGAACAACGGCTACATCGTCATCCGGTCGGGCCTCGAGGGCGGCGCGACGGCGACCAGCGTTCCCGGGGTGTTCGCCGCCGGCGACGTGGCCGACCAGGTCTATCGGCAGGCCGTGACCTCGGCCGGCTTCGGCTGCATGGCGGCGCTGGATGCGGAAAAATATCTCGACAAGCTGGGGTTGACCTGAGCGCTTGCGCGATGCCATGAACGGCATGGCGCGCGAAGGGCAACACCGAAGACCGGATCCCGCGCTCGGCAACGCCGCGCCCGTGAGGAGGGCGTGGGCACGCAAGATGAACATCCGCTTTCATGCATCGCTCGAGGAGATCCCCGCGGCGGACTGGAATGCCCTGCTGCCGTCGGATAATCCATTTCTCGACCACGCGTTTCTTTGCGGCCTGGAACGGCACGGCTGCGTGCGTCGCGAGTTCGGCTGGGTGCCGCATCATCTGGCGCTGTATCGCGACGACCGCCTGGTCGCGGCGGCGCCGCTGTATCGCAAGTTCAATTCGCACGGCGAATACGTGTTCGACTGGCACTGGGCCGATGCCTACGTGCGTCACGGGCTCGCCTACTATCCGAAGCTGCTCTGCGGCGTACCCTACTCGCCCGTCACCGGTCCGCGTCTGCTCACCGGCACGGCGGACGACGGTACATTGCGCCGAGCGCTGACCGCGGCGCTCGACGCAGAGCTCGAACGCGGCGGCTTTTCCTCGGCGCACGTCAATTTCATCGACGAGGCCGACGCCGCGGCGCTCGCCGCCGCCGGCTGGCTGGCGCGTCACGACTGGCAATTCCACTGGCAGCGCCAGCCCGGCTGGCGCGACTTCGCCGATTTTCTCGATGCGTTGAACGCCAAGAAGCGCAAGAATCTGCGCCAGGAACGCGCGCGGGTGGCGCGCGCCGGAGTGCGTTGCGAGATCCTGCACGGCAACGAGATCGGCGAGGAGGATTGGCGGCGATTGCACCGCTATTATCGAGCGACCTTCCACGACAAGGGCAACACGCCGACCTTGACGCTCGCATTCTTCCGCCATCTCGGCGCCGCCATGCCGCAGCGCGTGCTCGGCGTGTTCGCGCGACGCGGCGCGGACACGATCGCCGGCGCGCTGCTGCTGCGCAGCCGCGATACGCTGTACGGGCGTTATTGGGGTTGCGACGAGCCGGTACCGGGGCTGCACTTCGAGGTCTGCTATTACCAGGGAATCGAATACTGTCTCCGCCACGGCCTGAGCCGCTTCGAACCGGGCGCGCAGGGCGAGCACAAGCTCGCGCGCGGCTTTCTGCCGGCACCCACCCGTTCGGCGCATCATCTCGCCGACGCCCGGTTCCGCGCCGCCGTGGGCGAAGCACTGGCACGCGAGGCACGGCTGCTCGAACGCCATCACGCCGAACTGCTGCGGCACTCGCCCTATGCGCAGCATCCATCGCACACGACGAGCGCCGCGCCCGACCCGGGCAAGCCGGCGGCACCGTGACGCTGCGCATCCCGATCCTGCGTCCCGGCGGGCTCGAACCGTTTCCGCCGGTCGAGCGCGCCCTGCGTCGTCCCAACGGTCTGCTCGCGGCGGGTGGCGATCTGTCCGTTCCGCGTCTGCTCGAAGCCTATCGGCACGGCATCTTCCCGTGGTACGCCGAAGGCGAGCCGATCCTGTGGTGGTCGCCGGATCCGCGCAACGTGTTCGCGACGGAGCGGTTGCACGTCGGCACGCGGCTGCGGCGCTGGCTGCGGCGCTGCGACTGGACGATTCGCGCGGACCTCGCCTTTGCCGAGGTGCTGCGCGCCTGCGCCGCGCCGCGTCGCGGCCAGCCGGGCACCTGGATCACGGCGGCGATGCAGGCCGCCTACGGCGGTTTGCATGAACTCGGCCACGCGCATTCGATCGAGGTGTATGACCGCGACGGCGCGCTGGCCGGCGGCGTCTATGGCGTCGCGCTCGGACGGATGTTCTTCGGCGAATCCATGTTCAGCGCGCGCACCAACGGCTCCAAGGTGGCGCTGATCGCCTTGTGCCGGATGCTCCGCGACTGGGGCTTCCCGTGGCTCGATGCGCAGGTGGCCTCGTCCCACCTCGCCCGGCTGGGTGCATTCGACATGCCGCGGGCGACGTTCGTCGCCGAGACCGAACGGCTGGCGGCCCTGCCCGGCGTGCCCGGGCGCTGGGCGGATCGCTGGCCGCGCCTGGTCGCGAGCGAGCTCGCCGATTGAGGCGACGCGCCGGGAATCGCTTCCCGCCGCTCAACGAACGTGGCAGAATCGCGCCCCGTCGTTTTCGCATTCGTGCCTGAATGCGGGAAACAGAACGCGGTCATTTGGAGCCGCACTTCTCGAAAACGAGCCAATGGCGAAAGACGATCAAATCGAAATGGAAGGCACGGTGCTCGAGACCTTGCCCAATACCATGTTCCGGGTGAAGCTCGAGAACGGACACGTCGTCACCGCGCACATTTCCGGCCGCATGCGCAAGAACTACATCCGCATCCTCACCGGCGACAAGGTCAAGGTGGAAATGACGCCCTACGACCTGACCAAGGGCCGCATCACCTACCGCATGAAGTGAAACGGCGCGGCAGGCGGCCGCGCCGTGCACTTTTCCCGGCCGCCACACGCCGCGCGCCGCGCGGCGGCGGACCTCACTCGACGATCACCGGCAGCTTCTCGTCCGATTCGACGCGCACCTCGAGCGCGCCGTCCTTGACGCCGAGATGCACGTGCCCGCCGTTGGCGAGCTTGCCGAACAGGAGCTCGTCGGCGAGCGGCCGCTTGACGTGCTCCTGGATCACCCGCGCCATCGGCCGCGCGCCCATTTGCGGATCGAAGCCGTGCTCGGCGAGCCAGCGCCGCGCGTCCTGATCGACGTGCAGCGCGACGTGCTTCTCGTTGAGCTGGGTCTCGAGCTCGATCAGGAACTTGTCGACCACGCGCAGGATGTGCTCCAGGTCGAGCGAGCCGAACTGGATGATCGCGTCGAGGCGATTGCGGAACTCCGGCGAGAACGTGCGGCGGACCACCTCCATCGCATCGGTGGCGTGGCTCTGCTCGACGAAGCCGATCGAGCGGCGCGCCGCCTGCGCGGCGCCGGCGTTGGTCGTCATCACCAGGATCACGTTGCGGAAATTCGCCTCGCGGCCGTTGGTGTCGGTCAGCCGGCCGTGATCCATGATCTGCAACAGGATGTTGTAGACGTCCGGATGCGCCTTCTCGATCTCGTCGAGCAGCAGCACGCAGTGCGGATGCTTGGTGATCTGCTCGGTGAGCAGCCCGCCCTGGTCGAAACCGACGTAGCCCGGCGGCGCGCCGATCAGGCGCGACACCGAATGCGCTTCCATGTATTCGGACATGTCGAAGCGGATCAGCTCGATGCCGAGCTGCAGCGCGAGCTGGCGCGTGACTTCGGTCTTGCCGACGCCGGTCGGGCCGGCGAGCAGGAAATTGCCGATCGGCTTCTGCGCGTTGCCGAGACCGGAGCGCGCCATCTTGATCGAGGAAGCCAGCGCCTCGATCGCCTTGTCCTGGCCGAACACGACCATCTTGAGGTTGCGCTCGAGGTTCTTCAGCACGTCGCGGTCGGAGGCCGAGACCTGCTTCGGCGGCACGCGCGCCATGCGCGCGACGATGAATTCGATCTCCGGGACGTCGACCACCTCCTTGCGCTGCTCGGGCGGCAGCAGGCGCTGGCGCGCGCCGGCCTCGTCGATCACGTCGATCGCCTTGTCCGGCAGCAGGCGATCGTTGATGTGCTTGACCGAAAGATCCACCGCCGCCTTCAGGGCCTCGGCGGTGTATTCGACCTTGTGGTGCTGCTCGAAGCGCGACTTCAGGCCCTTCAGGATTTCCACCGTCTCGGCGATGCTCGGCTCGACGACGTCGATCTTCTGGAAGCGCCGCGCCAGCGCGCGGTCCTTCTCGAACACGCCGCGGAACTCCTGGAACGTGGTCGAACCGATGCAGCGCAGCTCGCCCGAGGCGAGCACCGGCTTGATCAGATTGGAGGCATCCATCGTGCCGCCGGAGGCCGAACCGGCGCCGATGATGGTGTGGATCTCGTCGATGAACAGGATCGCGTGCGGCTGTTTCTTGAGTTCCGCGATCACCGCCTTCAGGCGTTTCTCGAAATCCCCGCGGTACTTGGTGCCGGCCACCAGCGCGCCCATGTCGAGCGCGTAGATCACGCAGTTCTTCAGCACCTCCGGCACGTCGCCCTCGACGATGCGCTTGGCCAGACCCTCGGCGAGCGCGGTCTTGCCGACGCCGGCCTCGCCGACGTAGAGCGGATTGTTCTTGCGCCGCCGGCACAGCACCTGGATGGTGCGCTCGATCTCCTCGACGCGGCCGATCAGCGGATCGATCTTGCCCTGCCGCGCCAGCTCGTTGAGATTGGTGGCGAATTCGGACAACGGATTGCCGCGCGGCTCGTCGCCGCCGTCGGCGTCCTTGTTCTGCTCCGCGCCGGTCGCGTGCCCCGGCTCCTGGCCGATCTTGGCCACACCATGGGAAATGTAATTGACCACGTCGAGGCGCGAGATTTCCTGCTGGTTGAGGAAATACACGGCGTGCGAATCCTTCTCGCCGAAGATCGCGACCAGCACGTTGGCACCGGTGACTTCCTTGCGCCCGGACGACTGCACGTGATAGACGGCACGCTGCAGCACGCGCTGGAAGCCGAGCGTCGGCTGGGTGTCGCGCTCGTCGCTCGCCGGCAGCACCGGCACCGTCTCGAGGATGATCGACTTCAGGTCCTTGCCGAGCTTGACGAGATCGGCGCCGCAGGCGCGCAGCACCGCCGCCGCGGACGGGTTTTCCAAAAGCGCCAGCAGCAGATGCTCCACGGTCATGAACTCGTGGCGCTGTTCGCGCGCCTCCTTGTAGCACTGGCCGATGGTGAGCTCGAGATCTTTACTGAACATCAAACGACTCCAGGTGGGCGATCCTCCGTGATCGCGGCGATCGGAACGATCCGCCGCCTCCGATGGATGGGGACGGCGTCAGGCCTTTTCCAGAGTACATAGCAGCGGATGCTGATGCGCGCGCGCGAACTCGTTGACCTGGGTGACCTTGGTCTCGGCCACCTCGCGGGTGAACACGCCGCAGACGCCCTTGCCGCGGGTGTGCACATGGAGCATCACCTGCGTCGCCAGTTCGCGCGGCATGTTGAAAAACGTCTCGAGCACGACCACCACGAAATCCATCGGCGTGTAGTCGTCGTTGAGCAGGACCACCTGGTACAGCGGGGGCCGCTGCAGTTCCGGCCGTACTTCCTCCACGGCCAGGCCGTGTTGCAGCTCCGAATGGCGTTCAGGTTGTTGCGACATCGATCGTCAGGTGCCCGCTTGCAACGTTCCGGCGATGAACGATTATAGCCCTGTGTAGCGCTGTTCGCGGACGATTTCAAGACGCCGACCGGCAGCGCTCGTGTACCATTCAGCCAAGCATGAACCGGACCATTTCCCTCGCCGCCGACGCCGTCTGGCGCCCCGACGTGACCGTCGCCACCATCGTGCCGCGCGACGGCCGGTTTCTGCTGGTCGAGGAAGAGGTGCGCGGCGAACGCGTGCTGAATCAGCCGGCCGGACACCTCGAGCGCGGCGAATCGCTGGCGGACGCGGCGTGTCGCGAGACGCTGGAGGAGACCGGCTGGCACGTGGCGCTGACCGCGCTGATCGGCGTCTACCAATGGACGGCACCTGACGCGGAAAGTCACTTTGTGCGCTTCACCTTCTCTGCGCAGCCGCTGCGCCACGACGCCGAGCGGCCGCTCGATGCCGGCATCGTGCGTGCGTTGTGGTTGAGTCGCGACGAGCTCACCGCCGCCGGGCGCCGCTTGCGCAGCCCGATGGTCCTGCGTGGCGTGGACGATTACCTCGCCGGCCGGCGTCTGCCGCTCGACGCGCTCGTCGCGCTCGCGACCGACGAATGGCAGCGATGAGCCGAGCACCGGACATCGTCGTCGGCGTGTCCGGCGGCGTCGATTCCTCCGTCGCCGCGCTGCTGCTGCGGCGCGCCGGCCACGACGTCGCCGGCATGTTCATGCAGAACTGGGAGGAGGACGAGCGCTTCGGCGAATGCCACGCCGAGCGGGACCGCGCCGATGCGCTGCGGGTTTGCGCCGAACTCGGCATCCCGTTCCATGCGCGCAATTTCGCCGCCGAGTACTGGGACCGCGTGTTCGCACATTTCCTCGCCGAATACCGCGCCGGACGCACGCCGAACCCGGACGTGCTGTGCAATCGCGAGATCAAGTTCAAGACCTTTCTCGAGCACGCACGCACGCTCGGCGCCACGCGCATCGCCACCGGCCACTACGCGCGCACCGACCTCGTCGCTGGTCGTCATCGGCTGTTGCGCGGGCGCGATCCCGACAAGGATCAGAGTTATTTTCTCCACACCCTGGGCCAGGCAGAGCTCGCCGCCACGCTGTTTCCGGTCGGCGATCTGCCGAAGCCCGAGGTGCGGCGTCTGGCGCGCGAAGCCGGTCTGCCGACGCACGCCAAGAAGGATTCGACCGGCATCTGCTTCATCGGCGAGCGCGATTTCCGCGAATTCCTTGGCCGCTACCTGCCGGTGCAGCCCGGCGAGATGCGCAGCCCGGACGGTATCCGCATCGGCACGCACGACGGGGTGATGTACTACACGCTCGGTCAGCGCACCGGCCTGCGCATCGGCGGGCGGCGCGACGCCGGCGGCGAGCCGTGGTACGTGGTCGGCAAGGATGTCGCGGCGAACGTGCTGTACGTGGCGCAGGGCGGCGCCAATCCCTGGTTGCAGTCGCGGCGGCTGCGCGCGACCGATCTCGGTTGGGTCGCCGGCGCGCCGCCGGCCGAGGCGTTTTCCTGCACCGCCAAGACACGCTATCGCCAGACCGATCAGGCGTGCCGCGTCGAACTGGATTCGAATGCGTGTGTGGTTACATTCGCGACGCCGCAGCGCGCCGTGACGCCCGGGCAGTCGGTGGTCTTCTACGCCGGCGAGGAATGCCTGGGCGGCGGCATCATCGAAGCCACCGACGCGCCTTTCGGCGGGATGCACGGATGAACGCGCGTCGCACCCGAAGCCCGCGCAGTCGGGCTCTTCGCGAGCTTGCACTTTCGCTTGCGCGTTTCATCGAATCCGCCGCTGCTCCTTTCGGTGGGATGCACGCATGAAAGCGCACGCCGCCACGCAGTGTTCCAGCCCCCTTGAGTCAAGGGGGCGCGCCACCTGCGCAGCAGGTGGCGGGGGGATGTGGCCAATTGCGCGTCGCACCCGAAGCCCGCGCAGTCGGGCTCTACGCGAGCTTGCACTTTCATGAGAGAAGGTCGCGTCATCGCCCTCGCCGGCCTGTTCCAGGCGCTCGCCCTGGTGCGCGCCGTCGCCCTGCGCGGCAGTTGCGATGCCGCCGCCATGCGCACGGCGTTGGCCAGCGTGCTGCGTATCGATGCCGAGACGCCGGCCGCAGTATACGGTGGTGTGGCGAATCTGCGATTGGGGCTCACGACGCTGATCGCGCACCTCGACGCCGAGCGTGGGCGCGATCTCGCCCTCACCCGCATGGCGGTGAGCGTGCTGCGGCTCGAGCGCAGTCTCGCCGCACGGCCGGCCGTGCGCGAAAGTCTGCGACGCGCGCTGGCGGAGGTCGCGCCGCGGCTGGCCGAGGTCGAGGCGGGCACGGTCGATCTCGCCCCGCGCCTGGCGCGGCTGTATTGCGAGAATCTCTCGCCGCTCAAGCCCCGCGTGCTGGTGGAGGGCGATCCGAATTACCTGACCCAGAGCGCACAGGTGGACCGGATTCGCGCCCTGCTGCTGGCCGCGGTGCGTTCCGCCGTGCTTTGGCGCCAGTTGGGCGGCAGTCAATGGCGGCTGCTGTTTCGCCATCGCCAGTACGCAATGCTGGCGCGCGGTCTGCTGGCGCGCTGCACGCTCGACGGCGGCTGAGGCGGTGCCGTTCTTGGTCGGCGCGGCCATCTTAAGCGATAATCGCATTCCGGATTCGTTCGCTGCGATCGCCAGCGGCCGGCCTGCGCTTGCCGCGCGAGTGCGTCGCCCGCTTTCTCTGTTTCCCGCTCGGAGCCTGTCATGATCGATTCGTTCTCGACCCGCGCCTCGCTCGAGGTGGATGGCAAGCGCTACCAGATCGCGAGCCTCGCCAAGCTCGGCGAGCGGTTCAACCTCGCGCGCCTGCCCTATTCGATGAAGATCCTGCTCGAGAATCTGCTGCGCCACGAGGACGGCGTCAACGTGACGGCGAAGGAAATCGAGGCGGTCGCCAACTGGGACGCGGCGAAGGAGCCGGACACCGAAATCGCCTTCATGCCGGCGCGCGTCGTGCTGCAGGACTTCACCGGCGTGCCGTGCATCGTCGATCTCGCCGCGATGCGCGATGCCATCGTGCGGCTCGGCGGCGACGCGCGGCGGATCAACCCGCTGATTCCGTCGGAACTGGTCATCGACCATTCCGTGCAGGTCGATGCCTTCGGCAAGCCGGATGCGCTGGACCTCAACGTCCGCATCGAATTCGAGCGCAACAAGGAGCGCTACGGCTTCCTGCGCTGGGGGCAGAAGGCGTTCAACAACTTCAAGGTCGTGCCGCCGCGCACCGGCATCGTGCATCAGGTGAACCTCGAGTACCTGGCGCGGGTGGTGATGACCGCCGCGCAGGACGGCGCCACCTGGGCGTTTCCCGACACCGTGTTCGGCACGGATTCGCACACCACCATGATCAACGGCATCGGCGTGCTCGGCTGGGGCGTGGGCGGCATCGAGGCCGAGGCGGCGATGCTCGGTCAACCCTCGTCGATGCTGATCCCGCAGGTGGTCGGCTTCAAGCTCACCGGCCAGTTGCCGGAAGGCTCGACCGCGACCGATCTCGTGCTGACCGTGACGCAGATGCTGCGCAAGCACGGCGTGGTCGGCAAGTTCGTCGAGTTCTACGGCGACGGCCTCAAGCACCTCGCGCTCGCCGACCGCGCCACCATCGCCAACATGGCGCCCGAGTACGGCGCCACCTGCGGCATCTTCCCGATCGATGCCGAGGCGCTGAACTACCTGCGCCTGTCGGGCCGCGACGCGGCGCAGATCCGGCTGGTGGAAGCCTACGCCAAGGCCCAGGGTCTGTGGCACGACGACGCCACGCCGCATCCCGAGTTCAGCTCGACGTTGCAATTGAATCTCGCCGAGGTCAAGCCGTCGCTCGCCGGACCGAAGCGGCCGCAGGACCGCGTGCTGCTCGGCGACATGCAGAAGAACTGCCGCGACGCCGTCGCCGCGCTCAGCGCGAACCGCAAGAAGGGCGGCGAGGCGACGGTGCGCCAGGACGGCGCCAGCTTCACCCTGCGCGACGGCGCGGTGGTGATCGCCGCCATCACCTCGTGCACCAACACCTCGAATCCGGCGGTGATGCTCGGCGCCGGCCTGCTCGCGCGCAACGCCGTGGCGAAGGGCCTCAAGGTCAAGCCGTGGGTCAAGACCTCGCTCGCGCCGGGGTCGCTCGTGGTCACGGATTACCTGCGCAAGGCCGGCGTGCTCGACGATCTCGAGCAGCTCGGCTTCTTCCTCGTCGGCTATGGCTGCACCACCTGCATCGGCAATTCCGGGCCGCTGCCCGCGGAGATCAGCAAGGCCATCGCCGAGGGCGATCTGGCGGTGGTGTCGGTGCTGTCCGGCAACCGCAATTTCGAGGGTCGCGTGCACCCCGAGGTGAAGATGAACTACCTCGCCTCGCCGCCGCTGGTGGTCGCGTACGCGCTCGCCGGCACCGCCGACATCGACCTCACGCGCGAGCCGCTTGGCACCGGCACGGACGGCAAACCGGTGTACCTCAAGGACATCTGGCCCTCGAACCGCGAGATCGGCGACGTCATCGCCGCCACGGTGGGCCCGGAACTGTTCCGGCAGAACTACGCCGACGTGTTCAAGGGCGACCAGCGCTGGAACAGCATCCCGGTGCCGGAAGGCGAACGCTATGCCTGGGACGCCAAGTCCACCTACATCAAGAACCCGCCCTACTTCGACGGCATGACCATGCAGGTCGGCCGCATCCGCGACATCCAGGGCGCGCGCTGCCTCGGCCTGTTCGGCGATTCGATCACGACCGACCACATCTCGCCGGCCGGCGACATCAAGGCCACCTCGCCCGCCGGCCAGTTCCTGCAGGCGCGCGGCGTGACCAAGGCAGACTTCAACTCGTATGGTTCGCGGCGCGGCAACGACGACGTCATGGTGCGCGGCACCTTCGCCAACATCCGCCTCAAGAACCTGCTGCTCGGCGGCGAGGAAGGCGGCAACACCCTGCACTTCCCGGATGGCGAAAAGCTGCCGATCTACGACGCGGCGATGAAATACAAGAAGGAAAACGTGCCGCTGATCGTGATCGCCGGCAAGGAATACGGCACCGGCTCGTCGCGCGACTGGGCCGCCAAGGGCACGCTGCTGCTCGGCGTGCGCGCGGTGATCGCCGAGAGCTTCGAACGCATCCATCGTTCCAATCTGGTCGGCATGGGCGTGCTGCCACTGCAATTCCGCGACGGCGAGAGCGCGCGCAGTGTCGGCCTCCGCGGCGACGAGGTGTTCGACATCGTCGGCTTGAACGACGGCGCCGCCCGCGAGGTGGACGTCGTCGCGCGCGGCGCAGGCGGCGACAAGCGGTTCAAGGCACGCGTGCTGCTGCTCACGCCGAAAGAGGTCGAATACTACCGCCACGGCGGCATCCTGCCGTACGTGCTGCGGCAGCTCGCGGCGAACGCGCGCGCGGCGGCGTAACCCCAGCAGTGTCGGCGCGCGTGGCAGGCGCGAAGCCCGGCAGCCGTCCCTGGTGGGCGATCCGCTCGGCCTCCTGCCTCGCCCTCGCGCCGATCGGCCGATGCCGTTCGAGGTATCGCGTCAGCACGCCCGCGACGTGAATCGGCGGAACCGTCCCTGGTGCACGATCCGCTCGGCCTCCTGCCTCGCCCTCGCACCGATCGGCCGATGCCATTCAAGGCATCGGCCGATCGGTGCTCGACCATTTCGCGTTGTAGCAGCGCCAGGTGCCGCGTTCGCGCTTCCAGCCGCTGACGATGGTGTAGACCTCGCCGCGCTCCGGCAGCAGGCCGCCGGAGCCGCCGGTCACGATGGCGACGACGCGCACCGTCGCGCGATCGCCGGCGAGCTCGACGTCGATCGACGGCACCGCCACCGACACGACCTCGTTGCGCAGCACGGCGACGCGCAGCAGGTTGTGCAGTCCCTCGCGATCGACGCTGCCATCGTTGCCGGTGAAGTCGGCGCTGACATGGTCGAGGAAATCGCCCGGGCGCCGCTCCTCGATGGCGTGGCGCATCGCCTCGATCGCGCCGCGGATGCGGGCTTCGTCGGGCGGATGCGCGCAAGCCGTGAGGCAAAGCGCCACAAACGTCAGCGTAGCGGCGAGCGCAGTTCGCATCGCGGCCATGTTGCCCGAGCGCGACGCGCGCCGCAATGCAGCTTGCCGGCGTTTTCGGCGGCGTGTTAAATCGAACCGGATTCCGGGGAGACGGCATGAACACGACCGAGCGCATCTGGCTGAAGAGCTATCCGCCGGGCATACCGGCGGAAATCGACCCCAACGCCTACCGCTCGATCGTCGAGCTGCTCGAATCCGCCTGCGACCGTTTCCGGCATCGGCCCGCATTCGCCAACATGGGCCGCGTGCTCCGCTACGACGACGTCGATCGCCTGAGCCGCCAGTTCGCCTCGTTCCTGGTCAACGAGCTCGGCCTGCGCAAGGGCGAGCGGGTGGCGATCATGCTGCCCAACGTGTTGCAGTACCCGATCGCGCTGTTCGGCGTCCTGCGCGCCGGCCTGACCGTGGTCAACACCAATCCGCTGTACACCGCGCGCGAGTTGCGCCACCAGTTGGGCGACTCCGGGGCGAGCGCGATCGTCGTGCTCGACAACTTCGCCGCCACGCTCGCCGAGGTGCTGCACGAAGTCCCGTGTCGGCACGTCATCACCACCGGCCTCGGCGACCTGCTCGGTCTGCCGAAATCGGCGCTGGTCAATTTCGTCGTGCGTCGGGTGAAGAAACTGGTGCCGCCGTATGCGATCCCCGGCGCGATCCGCTTCAACGCCGCGCTCCGGCTCGGCGCGCGCAAGGCGCTGCCGCGGATCGAACTCGGCCACGACGATCTCGCCTTCCTCCAGTACACCGGCGGCACCACCGGGGTGGCGAAGGGCGCGATGCTCAGCCACGGCAACATGGTGGCGAACATGTTGCAGGCCTCGTGCTGGCTCGGCACCACGCTGCGCGAAGGCGAGGAAGTCATCATCACGGCAATCCCGCTGTATCACATCTTCGCCCTCACCGCGAACTGCCTGGTGTTCATGAAGACCGGCGGTCTCAACGTGCTGATCACCAACCCGCGCGACATGCCGGGATTCGTCAGGGAACTGCGGCGCGTGCGCTTCACCGCGATGACCGGCGTGAACACGCTGTTCAACGGTCTGCTCAACACACCGGGTTTCGACCGGCTCGATTTCTCGCGCTTCAAGTTCACCATGGGCGGCGGCATGGCGGTGCAGCGCGTGGTCGCCGAACGCTGGAAGAAGGTGACCGGCGTGACGCTGGTCGAGGCCTATGGTCTCACCGAAACCTCGCCCGCGGCCTGCGTCAATCCGCTGGATCTGCCCGAATACAACGGCTCGATCGGCCTGCCGCTGCCCTCGACCGAATGCTCGGTCCAGGACGACGACGGCCGCCTCCTCGGCCCCGGCGAAGTCGGCGAGCTGTGCATTCGCGGACCGCAGGTCATGAAAGGCTATTGGCAGCGACCGGAGGAAACCGCCAAGGTGCTGAGCGCGGACGGCTGGCTGCACACCGGCGACATCGCCCGCATGGACGAGCAGGGCTTCTTCTACATCGTCGATCGCAAGAAGGACATGATCCTGGTGTCCGGCTTCAACGTCTATCCGAACGAGATCGAGGACGTGGTCGCGCAATGTCCCGGCGTGCTCGAAGTGGCGGCCGTCGGTGTGCCGGACGAGAAATCCGGCGAGGCGGTGAAGGTGGTGGTGGTGCGCAAGGACCCGAACCTCACGGAAGAAACCATCCGTGCGCACTGTCGCGCCAACCTGACCGGCTACAAGCAGCCGAAATACATCGAGTTCCGCGATTCGCTGCCGAAGACCAACGTCGGCAAAATCCTGCGTCGCGAGCTGCGCGAGCCGCCGAAGACGGCCGCCTGATTCAGCGCTCCTCGAATTGCTCCAGCCGGTCGGCGTAGCCGCCGAGCAGGCTCCACAGCGGAATTTCCTTTTCCGGTGGAATGCGCGCATAGGCGAAGCCGACATGCTGCGGCGTGACCCGCGCCACGGTCGCCTCGAGGTGGATGTTGAGATCCTCGCCGATCAGCATGTCGAGGTTGTACAGGTCCCCCGGACTGCCCTGCCAATCGGCGGGACGCGCCACCAGCACCCCGGTCGCGGAGATGTCCTCGATCTCGCTGGACCAGGATTCCCCACCCCGGCTCATCAATACCGCGGAGCGGATCTGCATCCGCGCGTGGCGCCATCGGTTCGGTGCCGCTTGTGTGGTCATGTCATTCGTGATCGGATGTTGCCCCGCATCGCCGGCCGGCGCCCCCGCGCCGCCGCCGTGATCGAGCTTAGCAAAGTTCCTGCCATCCTGCCGCAGTCCCTTGTATCCTTGCGTTTTTCCGCTTCATGCGATGCGCTTCGGGTAACGCCGCGAACTAGGTATTCGCACGTAGGGTTTTGGTCGCGATCTGGCTTGCTTCTTGCTCAAATCCAGCTGTCAAAGAATTACACAAGTGTACAAACATGCAGTACGATTGCTCTCCCCCGAACGCTCCGGGCGCCGCGGCATGAACGTCAATCTCATCGAAGGTGTTCATGAGAAGACCGCGGACGGGTTGAAAGCGATCCTGTACGCCCAGGCCAAGGTTCGCCTGCTGGTCGCGATTCCCGTCATCGCCATCAACATCGTGCTGTTCTTCACGATGCACGGCGGCGTGCCGTTCTGGTTCCTCGCTCTGACCGCCGGCTATTGCCTCTATGCGGCGAGTCCGTTTCTGGCGATCCCGCGCGCCTCGTACACCGCCCTCCAATACCTGCTGATCGGCTCGGCGGTGTCCGACCCGATGGTGCTGACCATCTGGATGGCGCTCACCGGAAAATTCGGCAGTGTGATCGTCGGTTTCTACCTGTTCACCATCCTCGGTTTCGGCTTTCGCACCGGCCGGCCGCTCATGCATCTGTGCCAACTGGTGGCGGTGCTCGGTTTCATCCTGATCCTGGTGACCGATGCCTACTGGCAGCAGAATCCGGTGGTGTGGATGGCCCTGATGCTGCCGCTCCTGGTGGTGCCGATGTACGCCGGCGCGCTGATCAAGCATCTGCGCCTCGCCCGCGAGCACGCCGAACAGCAGAGCCGCGCCAAGTCGGAGCTGCTCGCCAAGGTGAGCCACGAGCTGCGCACGCCGCTCACCGGCATCGTCGCCGCGGCGGAGTTGCTGGCCGCCGAGTCGAGCGATCGCGCCGTCGCGCGGCGGACGGAAACCATCCTCACGCTGTCGGAGAACCTGCTCGCCGAGATCAACGATCTGCTCGACGAGGCCAAGTTCGAGGCCGGCGTGCCGGTGCTGAAGAAGGCGCCGGTGGAACTGGCGACGCAATTGCAGCCGTTGTGCGCGACGTTCGAATCGATGGCGGTCAAGAAAGGGCTGGCTTTCCGTGCCACGATCGATCCGGCGATCACCGACGCCGTCGAAACCGACATGCACCTGCTGCGGCGCGTGCTGCTGAATCTGGTCGGCAATGCCATCAAGTTCACCGAGCAGGGCAAGGTCGAGCTCGCCGTCGAATTGGTCGATCAATCTGCGGACAGTTATCGCCTGCGCTTCAGCGTCAGCGACACCGGCATCGGCATCCCCGAGGAGTTCAAGGACAAGCTGTTTCAACCGTTCGCGCAGGTCGAGCAGGGCGCCAGCCGGCGCTACGGCGGCACCGGATTGGGCCTGGCGCTTTCGAAGAAGATCGTCGAGGCGATGGGCGGCGACCTGCGCTGCGAGAGCCGTCTGGGCGCCGGCAGCCGCTTCTGGTTCGAGATCGCGCTCGCCCACGTGAAGCCGGCGGCGAGCGCACCCGCGGCGAAGATGCCGGCCGCGATCGTGCCGGCCAAACGCATCCTGGTCGCCGAGGACAATCTGACCAATCTCGTGCTGCTGCAGGAACTGCTGAAGATCGACCACCACGACGTCACCACCTGCACCAGCGGCATGGCGGCGCTCGATCTGCTCGCCAAGCACGACTTCGATCTGCTGGTGCTCGACTACAATCTCGGCGACATGGATGGCATCCGCGTGCTGCAGACCTACCACTTCGGCCGGCTCAATCCGGCACCTGCGTTGTTCCTGACTGCGGACGCCACCGCCCAGACCACGGCGCAGCTCAAGGCCGCCGGCGCCGCCGGCGTGCTGCACAAACCGGTGAACCTGAGCGCGCTGCGCGCGGGCCTGGCCCGCGTGTTCCTGGCGCCGGCGGAGGGCGAGACCGAGCCGGCCGCGGAACGCGCCGAGGCGGCGAAGAGCGAGCGCCCGGCGTTGAAGGTCGTGCCGATCGATCCGCTCGATCACGACATCATCGAAGAACTCAGGAGCGTCAACAATCAACCGGGTTTCCTAGCCACGCTGCTGCTGCACGCGGAGAACGACATCGCCCGTTCCTGCGAGCTTCTGATCAAGGCCTTGGCCGACCGCAGCTACGCCACGATCCCGAACGTCGCCCATGCCCTGAAGGGCGTCAGCGCGAACGTCGGCGCCATCCGTCTGGCGAAGCTGGCGCATGGCTTGATGAACCTGCCCAGCGAGGAAATCGACGCCGCGCGCGACCGGCTCGCGGCCGATCTGCGCGAGTGGTCGAAAGCGACGATCCAGGCGCTGCGCGAGATCATCGCCCAGGCCAACGCCGCCTCAGCCGGCGATACGGGCTCGCTGCATCTGGATTAGCATGTCCATCACGCGCAGATCCTCCGCGCCGAGATTCATGGCGGTTTCCACCCATTCCTCGACCACGGTGCGCAGCTCCTCGTAGTTGAGCGGCGCGAGCCGGTGCCGCCCGCATTGCAGTTTCAGGCGCGCCTGCTGGTGCCGCTGGTGCGCGGCGATGAACTTTTCCACCGCCAGCACGCCCTGCCCCTTCGGGCAGATCTCGTCGATGACGCCCATCGCATGCAGCTCCCGCGCCGTGTAGATGCGGCCGTTGCTCATCATCCGCTCGGCCTGGCGCGCGCCGATGCGATGCGCCAGCAGACTCATGCCGCCGGTGCACGGGAACAGGCCGAACAGGATCTCCGGAAAGCCGAATTCGCTGTGCTCCTCGGCGATCAGATAATCGGACGCCAGCGCCGCCTCGAAGCCGCCGCCGAGCGCGCGGCCCTGCACCAGCGCGATGCTGGTCGTGCGCTGACTCATCTGCGTGGACCAGTCGTAGATCATGTCGACGCAAAGCATCGAATAGTCGCGCAGTGCGCGACGGTTGCCCTGCTCGATGCAACGCCGGAAATGCGCCAGATCGCCGCCCAGACTGAAGTAGTCGGGGTGCGCCGAACGCAACACGACGTAGTCGATCGGCCGCATCGTGCCGTGGTGCGGCCAAGTGCCCTTGGCGTCCCGAATGCTCTTCTGCAGCGCGCAGAGATCCAGCAGCAGGTCCGTGGAAAAGTTCTGGCTGGCACCGTTCGGCGCCTGCGCCATGGTGATCCACAGCGAATTGTGCTGGTCGGCGTTGAAATTCACCGCTACGCGCGAAGGGCGCAGCGGAGTGACGAGGTCTAACAGGCCCATGGTGATTCCCTCTCTGTCCGCAGCCACGTGCGTGGCGATGGCATTCTACTGTCAGCGCGGCAGAGGGAGAATTGACCGGATCGGCAATTCCGCTTCGGCGGACGCGATCAAAGCAACATTTGTGCCGCCGAATCCGGCGGAAAACGACAAGGCGTGCGCGAGCGGATGATGGAACACGGGAACCTTGGCGACGTGGTTCAGCGCGCACTTCGGGTCGATCTGCTCGAGATGCGCGGTCGCCGGCAGGAAGGACTGATGCACCGCGAGCACCGTAATCGCGAGTTCCAGCGCGCTCGCCGCGCCGAGGAGGTGACCGTGGATCGCCTTGGTCGCGCTCACCGGCACGTCGGTGAAGATCGCGTTGATCGCCGCCGCCTCGATCGGATCGCCGCCCGGAGTGGCGGTGGCGTGCGCGTTGATGTAGCCGATGTCGCCGGCCGCGAGGCCCGCGTCGTCCAGGGCGGCCCGAAGTGCAGCGATCTGCCCGCGCACGTGAGGCGAGCCGATGTGGTAGCCGTCGGAGGCGATGCCGTAGCCGCTCAGCCGGCAATAGCACGACGCGCCGCGGCGCTCGGCGTGTTCGCGCGATTCGAGCACGACGAACACCGCGCCTTCGGATAGCACCAGTCCCGAACGGTCGGCGGAAAACGGCCGGCAACTGCGGCCGACGTCGACCGGATCCGGCTCCGCCAAGGCGCGCAACGCGCCCCACAACGCGACGAAGGTGGGGAACATCGCCGCCTCCGCGCCGCCGGCGACCGCCACGTCGAGGTAGCCGTCGCGGATCGCGCGCAGCGCGTCGCCGATCGCCGAGCCCGACGAGGTGCAGGCGCTGCTGTGGGTCATCACCGGCCCGAGAATCTGATGGCGGATGGAGATCTGCGCGGGCGCGGCATTGAGCATGCTGGCCATGATCGTGTACGGCTTGGCCTGCTCGCGATGCTCGACGTAGAACTGCTGCACCCAGTCGTGTTCGGTCTTCACGCTGCCGCCGACCGAGCCGTAGTACAGCCCGGCGCGGTGGCCGTGCGCGGCGAACTGTTCGAGGCCAGCGTCCTGCATCGCCTGCCGTGCCGCGAGGATCGCCATCTGGCTGCACCGATCGAGATACGGCAATTCGAGCTTGGTGAACTCGCCGGAGAAGTCGCGCTCGACGAGCCCCGCCGGCAGCCGCTTGGCGTAATTCGGCCACTGCCACAGGCGGATGCCGGAGCGGTTCGCGCACAGGCTGTCCCACAGCTCCGCCACATTCAGGCCGATCGGCGAGAGGATGCCAAGGCCGGTGACGACGACATCGCGCGCGGCCATGCGCGTCAGCCTTCGGGCGCGAGATTGCGTTGGATCAGGGCGACGATGTCCTGCAATCGTGGGTTGGGCGGCAGCGCCAGGTCTCGCAACTTGATGCCGAGGCGGTCCTCCGCTTCCAGCATCATGTCCAGCATCATGATCGAATCGAGCCCGAGATCGCGGAAGGTGACGGTGTCCGACATGCGTTCGGGAGCGATGTCAAAACGTTCCGTCAGGAACTCCCGCACCATCGTCGCAATGCGCTGCGCATCCAGATTGTTCGCCATTTCCCACCCTATTCTTCGTTGGCGATGAATCGCGGTTCATGAGCGTGCGCGTCGCCGCCGTCGGCGAACGCGCTGTCCATCCGCGACCGGACTATACCAAGTTACCCCGGTCGAGCCGCAAGGGGCGACTCACACGTTCAAATGCGGCGGCGGCGCCAGTTGCATCTGTTCGATCCACTGCACCTGGGTCATGTCCTTGAACAGCGCGTCCACGCACGCCGGATCGAACAAGGTGCCGCTGTGTTCGCGCAAGTACGCCATGGCCGCGTCGTGCGTCCACGCCGGACGGTGCGGCCGGTCGGAGAGGAGCGCCTCGTAGACGTCGGCGACGGCGGCGATGCGCGCGGAGATCGGGATCTCCTCGCCGCGCAGGCCGTCCGGATAGCCGCTGCCGTCCCAGCGCTCGTGATGCCGCAGCGCAATCTCGGCGCCGAGCCGGACGAAGCGGCTCTGGCTGTCGCTCAGGATTTCGTGACCGATGCGCGGGTGCGTGCGCACCACGGCGAATTCCTCCGCAGTCAGCGGGCCGGGTTTGAGCAGAATCGCGTCGGGAATGCCGATCTTGCCGAGATCGTGCAGCGGCGCCGCCAGTTCGAGCATGCGGACTTCCTCGTCGGGCAGGCACAGCCGCTCGGCGATCAGGCCCGCGAACCGCGCCATCCGCAGCAGGTGCCGGCCGTTGCCGTGGTCGCGGAACTCGATCGCCTTGGCCAGTCGATACAACGTCTCGCGCTCGCGTTCCTCCACTTCGCGCAGGCTCTCCAGCACCTGCCGCTCCAGCGCCTGGGCGCGCTGTTTCAGCGATTCGCCCTGCTGGCGCAGCAGCAGGATGTTGCGCAGGCGCGAGCGCAATTCGCGCGGACGGATCGGTTTGATCAGGAAATCGATGACGCCGGCGTCGAGCGCGGCCTGGCGCAGCGGCTCATCGCCGACGATGCTGATGAGGATGATCGGCACGTCGCGACGCACCAGCGAGCGGCGGAACTGGCGGGTGAACTGCAACCCGTCCATGTCGGGCATGCGGTAGTCGAGCAGCAGCATGTCGACATTGTGGGTTTCCGACCACTGCAACGCCTCGACCGGGCTTTCGAAGTCGGCGACGTGGATGCCGGGGCTGATACCCTCCACGACGTGGCGCAGCATGGTCCGGGCGGACTGCTGATCGTCGACGATGAGTACGTTCACGGCTCTGTGCTCCGCTGCCTGACGGGAACCGCATCCGTGCCCGAGCGAGCGTTCAAGCCGCACACGACGCTGGCCGGACTTCAAGCAGCGATCGTGCCATGGTGCCTGACCGCACCATGCAGGCTACCACAATCGCCTGCCCGGCGCCGCAGCTATATTCGCTCGCAGATTTCTATCGCACCGCATTGAATGGATGACGTTTTCAGTATATCCCTGCGCCGCCGCCCGGGGAATGCGTAAAGTCACGTATTGCGCACGCCGGGCGAACACGGCTACGGGCGGGACATGTGGCAGGCGCGTACAGGATTCGAGCGGCCGCGGCAACCCATGCGGCCGACGCGGCGGAGCTTGCGCCCGGTCTCAGGCTTCCGGACGCATGTACGGGAACAACAGCACGTCGCGAATCGACGGCATGTCGGCAAACAGCATCACCAGCCGATCGATGCCGACACCGAGACCGCCGGTCGGCGGCAGGCCGTATTCCAGGGCGCGGATGTAGTCGGCGTCGAAGTGCATGGCTTCGTCGTCGCCGGCTTCCTTGGCGGCGACTTGGGCGCGGAATCGCGCCGCCTGGTCTTCCGGATCGTTCAGTTCGGAGAAGCCGTTGGCCAGTTCCTTGCCGCCGACGAACAGCTCGAACCGGTCGGCGATCGCGGGATCGGCGTCGTTGGCCCGCGCCAGCGGCGAAACCTCGATCGGATAGGCGGTGATGAAGGTCGGCTGGACCAGCTCCGCCTCGACGGTCTTTTCAAAGATCTCGAGCAGCAGCTTGCCCCAGCCGTAGCCCGGCTTGTGCGGAATGTGCAGCCGATCGCAATGGCGGCGCAATGCGGCGACGTCGCGCAACTCCTCGGCGCCGATCTCCGGGTTGTGGTGTCGTACCGCCTCGTCCAGACGCCAGCGGCGGAACGGCGGTCCGAGGTCGATGGCGCGGCCTTCCCAGGTGAGCTCGGTGCGGCCGAGCGTGGCGCGCGCGGTCTCGCGGATCATGGCTTCGGTCAAATCCATGATCTCGTGATAGGTCGCATAGGCCTGGTACAACTCCAGCATCGTGAATTCGGGGTTGTGCCGCGTCGACACGCCCTCGTTGCGGAAGTTGCGGTTGATCTCGTAGACGCGCTCGAAGCCGCCGACCACCAGTCGCTTCAGGTACAGCTCCGGCGCGACGCGCAGATACAGGTCGATGTCGAGCGCGTTGTGGTGGGTCACGAACGGCCGCGCGGTGGCGCCGCCGGGGATGAGGTGCATCATCGGCGTTTCCACTTCCATGAATCGCCGCACCGGGTCCTCCAGCCACTGGCGGATGAAGCCGATCATGCGCGAGCGCAGCGCGAAGGTGCGGCGCGCCTCCTCGGTCACGATCAGGTCGACGTACCGCTGCCGGTAGCGTTGCTCGACGTCGGCCAGGCCATGCCACTTGTCCGGCAACGGTCGCAGCGCCTTGACCAGCAGGCGCAAGGATTCCACCTTGACCGAGAGCTCGCCGGTGCGGGTGCGCATCAGCGGCCCTTCCGCGGCGACGATGTCGCCGACGTCCCAGGATTTGAAGGCCTCGTAGGTTTCGCCGAGCGCGTTGGCCTGGAGGAACAACTGGATGCGGCCGCTCATGTCCTGGATCTGGACGAAGCTCACCTTGCCCTGGCCGCGCTTGAGCAACATGCGGCCCGCCACCCTCACGCGGCGCGCCGCGGCCTCGACCGCGGCGGCATCCTGGCCGTCGAACTCGCGCTGCAGATCGCCGGCGAAGGCGTCGGGCCGGAAATCGTTCGGGAACGCCACACCGTGCGCGCGCAGGGCGCGCAGCTTCTCGCGGCGTTCGGCGATCAGCTTGTTCTCGTCGGGCGGGAGATTGTCGAATGAATCGTTCATGGCGTTCTGCTTTGGCCCCGCTCCGCTCGGAAGGGGTTGAGGTGCGGGTTCGATTATCGCAAATGCGTTGCCGGAAACCGGGCCCTCATCCGGCGCTTCGCGCCACCTGCTCCCGGCGGGAGAAGGAAAGACGGGTCACGCATCGGCGCGCTTCGCACCGGCCTCGAGGCCGGCCTTGAGGCTCGCCTCGATGAAACCGTCGAGATCGCCGTCGAGCACCTTCTGCGTATCGGTGCGCTCGACCCCGGTGCGCAGGTCCTTGATGCGCGACTGATCGAGCACGTAGCTGCGGATCTGGTTGCCCCAGCCGATGTCGGACTTCGACGCCTCGAGCGCGGCCTTCTCCGAGTTGCGCTTCTGCATTTCGATCTCGTACAGCTTGGCGCGCAGCATCTTCATCGCGCGATCGCGGTTGGCGTGCTGGCTGCGTTCGGTCTGGCAGGCGACGACGATGCCGGTCGGCAGGTGGGTGATGCGCACCGCCGATTCGGTCTTGTTCACGTGCTGGCCGCCGGCGCCGGAGGAACGGTAGACGTCGGTCTTGAGATCGGCCGGATTGATGGCGATGTCGATGTCGTCGTCCACTTCCGGCGTGACGAAGATCGAGGCGAACGAGGTGTGGCGCCGGTTGTCCGAATCGAACGGCGATTTGCGCACCAGCCGATGTACGCCGATCTCGGTCTTCAGCCAGCCGTAGGCGTAGTCGCCCTCGACGCGGAACGTCGCGCTCTTGATCCCGGCGACTTCGCCCGCGCTCACTTCGAGCAGTTCGGTCTTCCAGCCCTTCGACTCGCACCAGCGCAGGTACATGCGCAGCAGCATCTCGGCCCAGTCCTGCGCTTCGGTGCCGCCGGCGCCGGCCTGCACGTCGACGAAGGCATTGTGCGCGTCCATCCGGCCGGAGAACATGCGCTGGAATTCCAGCGCCTCGACCCGGCGGGCGAAACCCTCGACGTCGTCGGCCACCGCGCGCACGGCGCTCTCGTCGCCCTCCTCCGCCGCGAGCTGCAACAGCTCGTCCGCACCGCGCAGGCCCTCGCCGAGCTGGCGGATGCCGTTGACGATGCGGTCGAGCTGGGCGCGTTCCTTGCTCAGTTGCTGGGCGCGCTCGGGTTGATCCCAGAGCCGCGGATTCTCGAGCTCGCGCGTGACTTCCTCGAGCCGCTCGCGCTTGGCATCGTAGTCAAAGATACCCCCGAAGCGAAGTCAGGCGCGCGTTCAAGTCGGCGATGCGATGGTGGATGGGATTGGTTTCGATCATGACACGACAAGCCCTGGCAAAGGCGACAATGATAACAAAACCCGCCGGCCTTCCGGACGCCGCTACACCGGCTCGATATGACGCAGCAGCAACCGCAGCGTGCGCGTGCCGTTCCAGTCGTTCACGTCCAGTGCGAACGCGGCGCGCAGGCGCGCCGGCGGCGGCGTGCTAGTGGCGCCATGGAACAGCATCGCCGGAAGCGGCGTGCCCCCGCCCGGATGACGGAGCGAAAGGCGCAAGTGGCGCTCGCCGACGACGCGCCAATCGACCAGCGCGAACTCACCGTCGAACAACGGCTCGGGAAACGCCTGGCCCCAGGGGCCGCCGGCGCGCAGTTGCTCGGCCAGCTCGAGCGAGAAGTCCGAAGGATCCAGTTCACCATCGCTCAACAACACCGATTCGAACGCCTCCGGCGCGATTCGTTCGCGCGCCAGCGCATCGAACGCCGCGGCGAAGCGCGCGAGCGCGGTGCGCTCGAGGCTCATCCCCGCGGCCATGGCGTGACCGCCGAAGCGGCGCAGCAGGCCCGGTTCGCGCGCATCGATTTCCGCCAGCGCGTCGCGCAGATGGAAACCGTGGATCGAACGTCCCGAGCCGCGCAGGTCGGCGCCGTCGGCCGCCGCGGACGGCTCCATGCCGGCGCCGTCCGTCGCGTTGGCCGGCGCGAACGCGATCACCGGTCGCCCCAGCGACTCCTTGAGCCGCGACGCGACCAGGCCGATCACGCCCTGATGCCAGTCCGGATCGAACAGCACCAGGCCATGCGGCAGCTCGTCGCCGTCGCGACTCGTCACGCACCTTCGCAGCGCGGCTTCGGCTTGTTCCACCATCGTCGCCTGCAGTTCGCGGCGCTCGGCATTGATCGCGGACAGGGTCGCGGCCAGTTCCCGTGCGCGTCGCGGATCGTCGGCGAGCAGGCACTCGATGCCGAGCCGCATGTCCTCGAGGCGTCCGGCGGCGTTGATTCGCGGCGCGATGGCGAAGGCGAGATCGCTCGCCACCGCGCGCGTCGGATCGCGCCCGGCTTCGGCGAACAGGGCCGCGACGCCGGCACAGGCGCGACCGCTCTGGATGCGCTTCAGCCCGGCCGCGACCAGAATTCGGTTGTTGCGATCGAGTGGTACGAGATCCGCCACCGTGCCGAGCGCGACGAGATCGAGCAAGGCGGCGAGATCGGGCTCGGCGCCCGCGGCGAACGATCCGTGCGCGCGCAGCTCGGCGCGCAGCGCCAGCAGCAGGTAGAACATCACGCCGACACCGGCCAGGTTGTTGAGCGCCGCGCTGCCGGATCCTTGCACGAAGGACTCGCGCATCGGCCACCAATGGACGATCGCATCCGCCGGCGGCGGGGTCTCGCCCGGCAGATGATGATCGGTGACGATCACGTCGATGCCGTGCGCCTTCGCCGCGGCCACGCCCGCGTGCGCGGCGATGCCGTTGTCGACGGTGAGCAGCAGGTGCGGGTCGCGTGGCCGCAGTTCCTCGACCAGGGCGGCGCTCAAACCGTAGCCGTGGCGAAACCGGTTCGGCACGGCGTACTCGACCTCGCGCGCGCCGAGCGCGCGCAGGCCGCGCACGGCGACCGCCGTGCCGGTGGCGCCGTCGGCATCGTAATCGCCGACGACGACGATGCGCGCCTGCCGCCGGATCGCCTCGCGCAACAGCGCGCAGGCGCGCGGCAGACCGTCGAGCGCGTGCGGCGGAAGCAACTCGGCCAGCCGTTGATCGAGCTCGCGACCGCCGCGCACGCCGCGCGCCGCGTACACCCGGCGCAGCACCGGATGCAGCGTTTCGGGCCAGTCGCCCGCCGGCGCGGGCAAGGGACGGCGGACGATGCGCGGCGCCTTCATCCGGCAAGCGTCCCGATCCGGCGCCAGAAGCGCCAGCGATGCGCGCGGCGGAACCGGATTCGACCACCGTCCGGCAGCAGCAGCATCACGCAGTCGAGTCGCCGCGTCGCGAGCGCCCGTTCGATCGCGGCGATCCAGTCGCGCGCGAGCGCCGCGCCGTCGTCCGGTGCGGCGAGATCGAGCAGGATCGACGCGCCGTCCTCCGCCGCAAACTCGCGCGGCGTCGTATCGCCGACCGGAACCCCGGCCAGACGCGCCAGTGCGATCGCGTCGCGATCGGCGCTCAGCACGCGGGTGAACTTCGTGCGCACCCAGTCCGGCAATCGGCCGGCGCCCCAGAACCACAGGCTGTTCGCCGGGATCCGGCCGCGCGCGATGCGGCGCGCGTTGACCGGATGATTGTGCAGAATCACCTGCGCCTCGTTGAGCAAGTGGCGCCACTGGCGTTCGTTTTCGCCGCTCGGCAGGTGGCGGCCGAGGTCGTCGCCGAGCGCCTCCGCCGGCGCGGCGAAGCGCGGCAGTCGCGCACCGGGTGGACAGCGCAGGTACCAGCGCGCCGGCGTCGCCGGTTCCAGCGGAAATCCGGCGTCGCCGAACAACAGGCGCAACGGTCGCGCCAGCTCCGCGCTTTCCTCGGCGCTCAAGCCGAGCTCGCCGCAGGCGAGCAGACGCACGGTCACGGCATCGGCGATCACGTAGGCCGGATCCGCGCGCAGCCAGAGGTATCCGGCGGCATCGCCGGCATCGAGGCTGCGGCTCAACGCCGCGTGCGGAAAATCCGCGCCGAGAAACTCGAAACAGGAACGCAACGCCGCCTCCCGTCCCGGCTTCGCCGGCGTCAGCCGATCGCCGCGTGCGAGCCAGCGCGCCAGTGTCGGCACCTCGGGGAGGGCGGCGGGATCGGGCAGCAGCAAGCTCAGCTCGGACATGTCCGTTTCCCGATGTCGGTCCCGCGCCCCCGGTGGTCCGGCGTAGCCGCTCTCCCGCCGCGTACCGGGCACTAGCCGGTGTAGCGCACCGCGACGATTTCGTAGCGGCGCTTGCCGTTCGGCGCCTGGAACTCGATGCTGTCGCCCTCGCTCTTGCCGATCAGCGCGCGCGCGAACGGCGAGGCGACCGAAATCAGGCCGCGCTTGATGTCGGCCTCGAGCTCGCCGACGATCTGGTAACTGATTTCCTCGCCGCTGTCCTCGTCGGCCAGGTCGACGGTCGCGCCGAACACGATCTTGCCATTCGGCTTCAGGCGCGACACGTCGATCACCTCGGCATAGGACAACGCCGACTCCAGCTCCTTGATGCGGCCCTCGAGGAAACTCTGCTGCTCGCGCGCGGCATGGTATTCGGCGTTCTCGCTGAGATCGCCGTGCGCGCGCGCCTCGGCGATCGCGGCGATGATGCGCGGCCGCTCCACCGTCTTCAGACGCTCCACCTCGGCACGCAGGCGCTCGGCGCCCTTCAGAGTCAACGGTGCTCGTTTCATGCGCTCAATTCCCGATGCAATTCCTGCAGGCAGTGGACGTCGCCGTCGCCGCGGAAGTCGAGCGAGTGCAGCAGCGCGCGCGCGCCGGCAATGGTCGTCGAATAGGTGATCCGCTGCTGCAGCGCCTCGCGCCGGATCGAGAACGAGTCGGCGATCGCCTGCTTGCCCTCGGTGGTGTTGACGATGAACACGATCTCGCCGTTCTTGATCCGGTCGACGATGTGCGGCCGCCCTTCGAGCACCTTGTTGATGCGCTCGCAGGGAATGCCGTGCCGGGCGAGGTAGGCCTGGGTGCCGGAGGTCGCGACCAGACTGTAACCGCGCTGGATCAGATCGCGCGCCACCGGCAACAGCCGCGGCTTGTCCGGGTCGCGCACCGAGACGAACACCTTGCCGAGTCCGGGCGCGGCGATGTTGGCGGCCTCGTGCGCGCGCGCGAACGCGGCGCCGAAGCTGCGGCCGACGCCCATCACCTCGCCGGTGGAGCGCATCTCCGGGCCGAGGATCGGATCCACATTCTGGAATTTCAGGAACGGGAAAATGGCTTCCTTTACCGAGTAATACTTCGGGATCACCTCGCGTGTGACGCCTTGCTCGGCCAGCGTGCGGCCCACCATGCAGCGCGCGGCGATCTTGGCCAGCGGCACGCCGGTCGCCTTGGACACGAACGGCACCGTGCGCGAGGCGCGCGGGTTGACTTCGAGGATGTAGATCGTCGCCTCGCCGCGTTCGTCGGTCTGGATCGCGAACTGGGTATTCATCAGGCCGACGACCTTGAGCTCGCGCGCCAGCCGGGTCACCTGTGCGCGCAGGGCATCCTGCACCGAGGCCGGCAGCGAATACGGCGGCAGCGAACACGACGAGTCGCCGGAGTGGACGCCGGCCTCCTCGATGTGTTCCATGATGCCGCCGATCAGCACCTCGCCGCGGGCGTCGGCGACGATGTCGACATCCACCTCGACGGCGTTGTCGAGGAAGCGGTCGAGCAGCACCGGCGAATCGTTGGAGACGCGCACCGCCTCGCTGATGTAGCGCTTGAGGTCGGCGTCGGCATGCACCACCTCCATCGCCCGACCGCCCAGCACGTAGCTCGGCCGCACCACCAGCGGATAGCCGATCTCGCGCGCCAGCGCCAGGGCCTCGTCGGGGTTGCGCGCGGTGCGGTTCGGCGGCTGGGTCAGACCGAGCTGCGTCACCAGCTTCTGGAAACGCTCGCGGTCCTCGGCGAGGTCGATCGAATCGGACGAAGTGCCGATGATCGGCGCGCCATTGGCCTCGAGCGCGCGCGCCAGCTTGAGCGGCGTCTGTCCGCCGTACTGCACGATCACGCCCTGCGGTTTCTCCCGCGCGATGATCTCGAGCACGTCCTCGAGCGTGAGCGGCTCGAAGTACAGCCGATCGGAGGTGTCGTAGTCGGTCGAGACGGTCTCGGGGTTGCAGTTGACCATGATCGTCTCGTAGCCGTCCTCGCGCAGCGCGAGCGCGGCGTGCACGCAGCAATAGTCGAATTCGATGCCCTGGCCGATGCGATTCGGTCCGCCGCCCAGCACCATGATCTTGGGGCGCGTGGATGGCTCGGCCTCGCACTCCTCCTCGTAGGTCGAGTACAGGTACGCGGTGGTGGTGGCGAATTCGGCGGCGCAGGAATCGACGCGCTTGTACACCGGCCGCACGCCGAAGGCGTGGCGCAGCTTGCGCACTGCGGCCTCGTCGGTGCCGAGCAGCGCGGCCAGGCGCGCATCGGAGAAACCCTTGCGCTTGAGCCGGACCATGCGCGCGGCATCGAGTGCGGCGAGCCCACCGGTGCGCACCTCGGCCTCGAGCTCGACCAGTTCCGCGATCTGGTCGAGGAACCAGCGGTCGATGTGGGTCAGCGCGTAGATCTCCTCCAGCGACAGCCCGGCGCGGAAACCTTCGGCGACGTAGAACACGCGGTCGGGGCCGGGTTCCTTGAGCTCGCGCTTGAGCGCGGCGCGGCCGTCCTCGCTGCCGATGTCGAGGCGGGTCGGATCGAGCCCGGTCTTGCCGGTCTCGAGGCCGCGCAGCGCTTTCTGCAGCGATTCCTGGAAGGTGCGGCCGATCGCCATCACCTCGCCGACCGATTTCATCTGCGTGGTCAGCCGCGCATCGGCCGCCGGGAACTTCTCGAAGGCGAAGCGCGGGATCTTGGTGACGATGTAGTCGATGGCCGGCTCGAACGAGGCCGGCGTCCTGCCGCCGGTGATCTCGTTGCGCAGTTCGTCGAGCGTGTAGCCGACCGCGAGCTTGGCGGCCACTTTCGCGATCGGGAAACCGGTCGCCTTGGAGGCCAGCGCCGAGGAGCGCGACACGCGCGGATTCATCTCGATCACCACCACGCGGCCGTTCTCGCTGTTCACGCCGAACTGCACGTTGGAGCCGCCGGTGTCGACGCCGATCTTGCGCAGCACCGCGATCGAGGCGTCGCGCAGGCGCTGGTACTCCTTGTCGGTCAGCGTCTGCGCCGGCGCGACGGTGATCGAATCGCCGGTGTGCACGCCCATCGGATCGAGATTCTCGATCGAGCAGACGATGATGCAGTTGTCGGCCTTGTCGCGCACGACCTCCATTTCGAATTCCTTCCAGCCGAGCACCGATTCCTCGATCAGCACCTCGTGCACCGGCGAAAGATCGAGCCCGCGCGAGACGATCTCGATGAACTCCTCGCGGTTGTAGGCGATGCCACCGCCGGAACCGCCGAGCGTGAAGCTCGGCCGGATGATGGTCGGGTAGCCGACCCGGGCCTGGATCTCCAGCGCCTGGTCCAGCGTCCGGGCGATCTCCGCCTTCGGGCATTCCAGGCCGATCTCGATCATCGCGCGGCGGAACAGCTCGCGATCCTCGGCCATTCGTATCGCCTCGCGGGACGCGCCGATCAGTTCGACGTTATACTTTTCCAGAATTCCACAATCCGCGAGCTCGAGCGCACAGTTGAGCGCGGTCTGCCCGCCCATCGTCGGCAGCAGCGCATCGGGCCGCTCCTTGGCGAGGATGCGCTCGAGCGTGGTCCGGTTGATCGGCTCGATGTAGACCGCGTCGGCCATTTCCGGGTCGGTCATGATCGTGGCCGGATTCGAGTTGACCAGGATCACGCGGTAGCCTTCCTGCTTCAGCGCCTTGCAGGCTTGCGCACCGGAATAGTCGAATTCGCAGGCCTGGCCGATCACGATCGGACCGGCGCCGATGATGAGCACGGAGCGGATATCGGAACGGCGCGGCATCAGCGGTACCCTCGCGCGCCCTGCAATTCGGGCGCCTCGACTTTCGTGCCGTTCGTGCAGGCCGAATCACGCATCATCCGCACGAACGCATCGAACAGCGCCGCCACGTCGTGCGGGCCGGGGCTCGCCTCGGGATGGCCCTGGAAACTGAACGCCGGTGCGTCGGTGAGACGAATGCCCTGGTTGGAACCGTCGAACAGCGAGCGGTGCGTGACTTCCGCGTTCGCCGGCAGCGTGGCTTCGTCCACCGCGAAGCCGTGATTCTGGCTGGAGATCATCACCCGGCCGCTGGCGAGCTCGATCACCGGATGGTTGGCGCCGTGATGGCCGAATTTCATCTTCACCGTCTTGGCGCCGACGGCGAGACCGAGAATCTGATGGCCGAGGCAGATGCCGAACAGCGGCACGCGGCGCCGGAGGAACTCGCGCGCCGCGGCGATGGCGTAGTCGCACGGTTCGGGATCGCCGGGGCCGTTGGAAAGGAATATTCCGTCCGGCCGGTAGGCGAGCGCCGCCTCCGCCGGCGTTCGCGCCGGCACGACGACGACCTCGCAGCCGCGATCGACCAGCATGCGCAGGATGTTGCGCTTGACGCCGAAATCGTACGCCACCACGCGCAGGCCGCGGTCACCGGCGGCGAAGGAATTGCGGTCGAGATCGTAGCTGCCCGCATCGAACCGGTACGGCTCGGTCGTGCTCACCACCTGGGCGAGATCCATGCCCTTGAGGCCGGGGAAGGCGCGCGCCGCGGCGAGCGCGCGCTCGGCGGAAACGTCCGGGCCCGCCGCGAGGCAGGCGTTCTGCGCGCCGCGGTCGCGCAGGATGCGGGTCAGCCGGCGCGTGTCGATTTCGGCGATGGCGACCACGCCGTGCCGCCGCAGATACGCGTCGAGGGTCTCGGCCATGCGCCAGTTGCTCGCGCGCCGCGGCAGATCGCGGATCACCAGGCCCGCGGCGTGGACGCGCGCGGATTCCTCGTCCACCGCGTTGCAGCCGACGTTGCCGATGTGCGGATGCGTGAGCGTGACGATCTGCCGCGCGTAGGACGGATCGGTGAGGATTTCCTGGTAACCCGTGATCGCGGTGTTGAACACCGCCTCGCCGACCGCCTCGCCCTCGGCGCCGACGGCAACGCCGCGGAAGATGCTGCCGTCTGCGAGTGCGAGGAGTGCTTCGGTCATGGCGTCGCCTGGCTCGGTCGGGCGCAACCTTCGGGTGCAGCCACACCCGCGGGCTGGCGCGTACCAGTCCGGGGGCGAAAGATTGCGGGCGAGTGCGAATGATACCGACGTGGCGCCGAAGCTGTCCACCGCCGCGGCCGCGCGGCGCTACAATGGCGACGATTCCACCGCGAAGCGCTCATGTCCGCCGTACTCGCCCGCGAGCTTCCCGTCCTGTTCGACCCGGCCCGCCTGGACCGGCCGGACACGCTCGTGCGGAGCGAGCCGTTTCCCTTCCTGATCGCGCACGGCCAATTGCCGCCGGAAGCGACCGCGGCCTTGCGCGCGGACTTTCCGAAGTATTCCGGCGCCGGATTTTTTCCCTACGACGCCAGGGACTGCGGCCCGAGCGTGAATCGCCTGATCGCCGAGCTCACCGAGCCCGCCGTGGCGAGTGCCGTCGGCGCGCGGCTCGGCATCGACGAGCTCGGCCGCTACCCGACGCTGGTGACCCTGTGCCGGTCGTTGAACAAACGCCACGGCACCATCCACACCGACAGCCGTTCCAAGGTCGCCACCGCCCTGCTCTACCTCAACGAGTCCTGGCCGCAGACCAGCGCCGGCTGTCTACGTTTCCTCAAGCGCATCGACGACATCGACAGCCTGGTGGCGCCCGAAGTGCCGCCGCTGTACGGCACCTTCGCCGTGTTCCGCCGCGCCGACAATTCCTTCCACGGCCACCTGCCCTACGAAGGCGAACGCCGCGTGATCCAGGTCGCCTGGCTGGTGAGCGAGGAAGAGAAGCAGCGCAAGACGCAACGCGGGCGTCTGTCGCGGCTGTTCAAGAAACTGTTCGGGGCGATCGACCGCCGCCTCGGCGCCACGCGCGACCGGAACGCCGCGCACCGCGATTGAACGTACCGCGCGGTGAATCCGGGCTCAATCGCCCTTCTGGTAGGTGCCCATCAATTGCGCTTCCGCCAACACGTGGCCGCGCATCGCGGCTTCGAGGGCGGCCTTGTCCGCGGGTTGGCCGGCGATGACCGTGTCCAGCGCGTAGAGTTTGTGGAAATAACGATGGCGCCCGATCGGCGGACAGGGGCCGCCGTAACGCAGGCGGCCGAAGTCGTTGCGCGCCTCCGCCGCGCCGGCGGGCAGTCCGCCGCTGCTCGCGCCTTCGGCGAGCGAGGTCGTTTGCGGCGGGATGTTGTACACGACCCAGTGCACCCAGGTCATGCGCGGCGCCGCGGGGTCCGGCGCGTCCGGATCGTCGACGATCAGGGCGAGACTCTTGGCGGCCGCCGGCACGCCGGACCAGGCGAGCGGCGGCGAGCGGTCCTCGCCTTCGCAGGTGTAGGTGCGGGGAATGGATTGGCCGGCGGCGAATGCGGGCGAGACGAGCTTGAGCATGACGGCAGCCTCCGGCGCCGCCGCGCGCGGCAGCAGGCTCGCGACGACAAGCCATGCGACCGGCCATCGGCCCATGCCTGCACTCCGGGATGCGGCGCTCCTCACGGGAACGTATTCTGCCCCCGAACGAACGCCCCCGCCAGCACGACTCAGGCGTAGCGCATCAGCACGCTGCGCGCCGCGCCGAGATACCCGCCGCCGAACAGATTGAGGTGATTGAGCAGGTGATACAGGTTCAACAGCGCTGCGCGCTCGCGCCAGCCGGAATCGATGCCGGCTTCGCTTTCGTACGCGACGAAGAATTCGCCTGGCGGCGCGCCGAACAGCGTGAGCATGGCGAGGTCCGCTTCCGCCCAGCCGTAATGCACGGCGCCGCCGTCGATCAGGGCCAGCTCGCCATCGGCGCAGACGTGCAGATTGCCGCGCCACAGATCGCCGTGCACGAGCACCGGCGGGCGCGCGGGCAGCAACTCCGGCAGACGTGCGCACAGCGCCTCGAGACGTGCCAGGTCGGCGCGATCGAGCAAGCCGCGGTCGAGGGCCATGCGACCCTGCGGCAGCAGGCGTCGCTCCGCGAAAAACCGGAAGCCGTCGTCGTCCGGCGTGTTGTCCTGGGGATGGTCGCCGCACCAGCCGTCGGCATCGAAACCGAAGCGTGTGCCGGCGCAGCGGTGCAGGCGCGCGAGATCGCGGCCGGCCTTCGTCCAATCGGCCGCATCGGCGCGACCGGCGCCGAGATCCTCGAGCGCGATGCCGGCGTCCTCGACCGCATAGACCGCCGGCACCCGCAGCGCGCCGGCCGCGCGCAGCGCGTGCAAGCCACGCGCTTCGGCGGCGAAGAATCCCGGCGGCTTGCCGCGGCCGATCTTGACGACCGCGCGCCGGCCGGCGAGGCGCAGGCGATGCACGCCGTCGCCGAGATGGTGCGGCAAGCCGGTTGCCGATGGTGTCGGCGTCGCGCTCGTTGGCATGCGGGAATTCCCTCCTGGTCCCTGCGCGTCGCATCCTGCCAAACTGCGGGCGGCGCGGCCGTGGCGCGCGTCACAGCGCCACTGCGGCGGTCGCCCGCCGGGAGATGGCATACACTTTGCTGAAATCAGGGCATTTTGCCGCCTCGACGATATGGTCACCGAGATCCAGGAACTGCGTGTCCCGACGACCGAGCTTCGGATCGGCATGTACGTGTGCCGGCTCGACCGTCCCTGGGAAGGCACGCCGTTCCCGCTGCAGGGTCTCGAACTGCGCGACGAGAACGACCTCCGCACGATCCGCGAGTTGTGCCGGTACGTCTACGTCGATGCGCTCCGCGAAGTGCGCGACCTGCGGCCGCATCTGCTCACCCGCAGCAGCCTGGCCGATTCGCGCTTCAAGCGCAGCGTCACCTACAGCGACAAGGTCAGCGTCGAGGAAGAGCTGCCGGCGGCGCGCGATGCGTTCAGCACCGCCTCGCAGATGGTCGACCGCATCTATGCCGACATCGCCAGCGGCCGCGAGCTGTCGGTGGAATACGTCGAGCAGGCGGTGCGGCCGCTGGTGTCGAGCGTGCTGCGCAGCGCCGACGCGTTCCTGTACATCGAGAGCCTGCGCAAGCGCGACAGCTACTCCTACAGCCACTCGCTCAGTTGCGCCGCGCTGGCCGCCGCGTTCGGGCGCCATCTCGGCCTCGGCGAGGACACCATCGTCAGCCTCGCCGCCGGCGGCATGCTCATGGACATCGGCAAGACCCGTCTGCCCGAAGCGCTGCTGCAATATCCGGGATCGCTGTCCGCCGCCGAGGTCGAGGTGGTGCGTTCGCACGTCGCCCACGGTCTCGACATCGTCGCCGCGGCGGGCATCACCGATCCCGACGTGATCGACATCGTGCGCACCCACCACGAGCGCTACGACGGCAGCGGCTACCCCGCGCGCCTGTTCGGCAACGCGATCCCCGTGGCCGGACGCATGCTCGGCATCATCGACGCCTACGACGCGATGGCCAGCGTGCGCCCCTACCGCCCGGCGATCTCCCGCCATCGGGCGTTGCAGCACATCTATGCGGCGCGCGGCACGCTGTTCCAGAGCGAGCTGGTCGAGCAGTTCCAGGTATGTCTCGGCGTGTATCCGACCGGCTCACTGGTGGAACTGACCACCGGCGAAGTGGCGGTGGTGATGATGCAGAACCAGGTCCGCCGGCTGCGCCCGCGGGTGCTGGTGCTGAGCACGCCGGACAAGCAGCCGCTCACCCATTTCCAGGTCATGGACCTGATGGATCAGGCGAACGACGCGCATGCGGTCGAGATCGTGCGCAGCCTGGCGCGCGGCGAATACGGCATCGACGCCGCCGAGCATTTCCTGCCGTGACCCGGACCACGCCGCCATGCTGAATCGCCAGAGCCTGTTCGCCGCGATCGACGCGCAGATCGCGGACGCGCGCGCGGCCGGCGGCGGCTTCGCGGTGATGGTGGTGCGCGTCAGCGGCTTGCGCGACATCGCCCTGCGGTTCGGCTGCGAGAGCGGCGAACGCGCGGCGGACAGCGCCGGCGCGCTGCTCGCCGCCTCGCTGCGACCGGCGGATGCGGTGTATCGCTGCGGCGACGAGAGCTTCGTCGTGATCCTGCCCGGCCTGCGCAGCCAGAACCACGCGCTGCTCGCCGCCACACGCCTGGTGCGCACGTTCGAACAGCCGCTCAATCGCCACAGCGCGCCCTGGCGCGGCCGCCCGATCATGGGGGTCGCGTTCTACCCGGAACACGGCGGCGACCCGGACCGGCTGTGGCGCCACGCCGAACTGGCGGTCGACGAGGCGGCACGGCGCGGCGAGGCGTGCGCGTTCTACGAGCCGCGCGACGTGCCGGCCGAGATCGTCTACCAGGATCTGCGCGAAGCGATCGAAACCAGCCGCCTGCGCGCCTACTTCCAGCCGGTGTGGGCACTGCGCGAACGGCGCATCGTCGGCGTGGAATCGCTGGCGCGCTGGACCGATGCGCTGCAGGGCGACATCCTGCCGTCGCAGTTCGTGCCGTTCGCCGAACAGAGCGATCTGATCGCCTCGCTCACCCGCTGGAGCATCAACGCCACGTTGCGTCACGCCGCCGCGCTGTCGAGCCTGCCGGGATTCGCGTTCGCGATCAATCTGTCGCCGCGCGTGTTCCTCGCGCCGGGCCTGACCGAGCAGATCCTGGATGCGCTGCAGATCTGGGGCCTGCCGCCGACGGCGATCGTGGTGGAAGTGACCGAGACCGCGTTCGTCAACGATCTCGCGCTCACCGTGCGCGTGCTGCGCCGGTTGCGCGAGCACGGCATGCGCATCGCCATCGACGATTTCGGCACCGGCTATTCGTCGATCGCCTACCTCGCCCGCTTTCCGGCGACCGAACTCAAGATCGACAAGTCGCTGATCGGCGGCATCGTCAACGACGCGCGCACGCGCAAGCTGGTGCGCGCGATCGTGCGCCTGGCCCACCACATGGACCTCAACGCCACCGCCGAAGGCATCGAGGATCAGGCCACCCTCGACCTGCTGCTCGACATGGACTGCGATTTCGGCCAGGGCTATCACCTCGGCGCACCGGAGGCGGCCGCCGATCTCGTCGCGAAGCTGGCGCCCGCCGCGGCGAGCGCCGCGCTCGCGCGGCAAGCTCAAGGAAGGTCTGCGTAACCCCCTCAAGTTCCTGTCGTGGGCTGCGGCGCCGCACCTCCACAACCCCCATCAAACCCTTGCACAGCAAGGGTTTGATCTCCCCCCTTGACTCAAGGGGCTCCTGATTAGCGCCGGAATGCAGTCTGCCCCTCTCCCGACACAAGAGCAGAGCTTCCGCTCGGCCGCAGGCCGAGCGGGTCACTGCTTTGCTGGTGCAAAGAAGTAACCAAGAAACACCTCGAAAGCAGAGCCTCCCTCGGAGGACCTGCACGAGGATTTTGTGAAGGGATGAAGGCTCCGTATACAACTCGTTCGTCGCAAGCTGATACGTCGTTCGCTTCGCATGCAGGTCTTTCGTTGCAAGCGAAGCGAGAAGCCATCCAACCCGGAGCGACCGAGTTGTACGTGGAACGTTCATCCCTTCGCGGATTCCTTGTGCCGGTCCTCCGGGGGATGCTCTGCTTTACCGTGGTGATCTCTGCGAGCAGTTCATCGAGCAATGTCCCGCATTCGCGCAGGTCGAAATGACCGCATGCGTTACATGTTGCGCCGGTATTCGCCGCCCACCTCGTACAACGCATGGCTGATCTGCCCCAGCGAGTTGTACTTCACCGCCTCCATCAGCTGCGCGAACACGTTCTTGCGCTCGCGTGCGGTGCGCTGCAACGTCGCCAGACTATCGGCGGACAGCGCATTGCGGTTGGCGCGGAAGGCCTCGACGTTGGCGATCTGCTGGCGCTTCTCCTCCTCGGTCGAGCGGATCAGCTCGATCTTGGTGGTGATGTCGCCGGCGTGCTCCTTCGGCAGGAAGGTGTTGACGCCGATGATCGGCAGCGAGCCGTCGTGCTTCTTCTGTTCGTAGTAGAGGCTTTCCTCCTGGATCTTGCCGCGCTGGTACATGGTGTCCATCGCGCCGAGCACGCCGCCGCGTTCGCTGATCGCCTCGAATTCCTTGTACACCGCCTCCTCGACCAGGTCGGTGAGCTTGTCGATGATGAAACTGCCCTGCCACGGATTCTCGCAGAAGTTCAAACCGAGCTCGCGGTTGATGATGAGCTGGATCGCCACGGCGCGGCGCACGGATTCCTCGGTCGGCGTGGTGATCGCCTCGTCGTAGGCGTTGGTGTGCAGCGAGTTGCAGTTGTCGAACAGGGCGTACAGCGCCTGCAGCGTGGTGCGGATGTCGTTGAACTGGATTTCCTGCGCGTGCAGCGAGCGGCCGGAGGTCTGGATGTGGTACTTCAACATCTGCGAGCGCGGACTCGCGCCGTAGCGCTCGCGCATGGCGCGCGCCCAGATGCGGCGCGCCACGCGGCCGATCACGCTGTACTCCGGGTCCATGCCGTTGGAGAAGAAGAACGAAAGGTTCGGCGCGAAATCGTCGATGCGCATGCCGCGCGCGAGGTAATACTCGACGATGGTGAACCCGTTCGACAGCGTGAAGGCGAGCTGCGAGATCGGATTCGCGCCGGCCTCGGCGATGTGATAGCCCGAGATCGACACCGAGTAGAAATTGCGCACCTCCCGATCGACGAAGTACTGCTGGATGTCGCCCATCATGCGCAGCGCGAATTCGGTCGAGAAGATGCAGGTGTTCTGCGCCTGGTCCTCCTTCAGGATGTCGGCCTGCACGGTGCCGCGCACCACTTTCAGCGTATCGGCCTTGATGCGCTCGTAGGTGTCGTGATCGACGAGCTGGTCGCCGGTGACGCCGAGCAGGCCGAGACCGAGACCGTCGTTGCCCTCCGGCAGCAGGCCGGAGTATACAGGTCGCTTTTTATCCTTGTATAACTGCTCGATCCGGTCGTGCGCGGCGTCCCAACGCGCGCCGTCCTCGCGCAGGTATTTCTCCACCGCCTGGTCGATCGCCGTGTTCATGAACATGGCGAGGATGATCGGCGCCGGACCGTTGATGGTCATCGACACCGACGTCGTCGGCGCGCAGAGATCGAAGCCGGAGTAGAGCTTCTTCATGTCGTCGAGCGTGGCGATGCTGACGCCCGAGTTGCCGATCTTGCCGTAGATGTCCGGCCGCGGATGCGGATCCTCGCCATACAGCGTCACCGAGTCGAATGCGGTGGACAGGCGTGCCGCCTTCTGCCCGAGCGAGAGGTAGTGGAAGCGTCGATTGGTGCGTTCGGGCGTGCCCTCGCCCGCGAACATGCGCGTCGGATCCTCGCCGGTGCGCCGGTAGGGATAGACGCCCGCGGTGTAGGGGTAGCCGCCCGGCAGGTTTTCCTTCATCAGGAACGTGAGCAGCTCGCCCCAGCTCGTGTACGTCGGCGGCGCGATCTTCGGGATCTGCTGGTGCGACAGCGACTCGACATAGTTGTTGCCGGTCACCGGCTTGCCACGCACCGAGTACGTGTAGTGCTCGTCGGTGATCGCCTGCAGCCGCGCCGGCCACTCGCGCAGCAGGTGGATCGCCTCGTGCGACAGCGCCTTCACCGCCTCGCTGTAGCGCTGGCGCAGCTTCCGCAGCGAGCCGTCAACGCCGATCTCGCAGTCGCTCGTCACCCAGTACGCGCGGTCGCCTTCGCTGTCGCTCGCCATGTGCGCGCCGGCGCTCGGCGAACGATCGGCCGGCGCATAGGTGTCGAGCGGCTCCGGCAGCTGCGGATCGCCGATCTCGCGCAGTGCCTCCCACAACGCCTGGGCGCGATTCGCCGCCTCGGCCTGACGGGCGATGTCGGCATTGATGCCGCGTCCCTGCTCGGCGATCTCGGCGAGATAGCGCACGCGCGATCCCGGAATCAGCACGGTGGCGCGCGGCTCCTTGATCGACACGTCGACCTGCGGATCGAAGTCGCAACGGCTTTCTGATTTCCCGATTCCCAGCTTCTCGCGCAACAGCCGGCACAGATTCACGAACATCCAGGTGACGCCCGGATCGTTGAACTGGCTGGCGATGGTTGGATAGACCGGCACGTCCTCGTCCTTGAGCTTGAACGCGGCGCGGTTGCGGCGCCACTGCTTGCGCACGTCGCGCAACGCGTCCTCGGCGCCGCGGCGGTCGTACTTGTTGAGCACGACGAGCTCGGCATAGTCCAGCATGTCGATCTTCTCGAGCTGGCTCGCCGCGCCGTAGTCGCTGGTCATCACGTACACCGGGAAATCGACGAGATCGACGATCTCCGAATCGGACTGGCCGATGCCGGCGGTCTCGACGATGACCAGATCGAAGCCCTGGCCGCGCAGGAAGGCGATGCAGTCCTTGAGCATCGCGTTGGTGGCGACGTGCTGGCGGCGTGTCGCCATCGAGCGCATGTAGACGCGCCTGCTGCGCAGCGAATTCATGCGGATGCGATCGCCGAGCAGCGCACCGCCGCTGCGCCGGCGGGTGGGATCCACCGCCAGCACGGCGATGCGCATTTGTGGAAAAGACTGCAAGAAGCGCAGGATCAGCTCGTCCACCACACTCGACTTGCCGGCGCCGCCGGTGCCGGTGATGCCGACGACCGGAGTGAGCGGCGAGCGGTGAGCGGCAAATGGCGACCCGGTCGGTGTCGACCACTGCTTGCGCAGCCTGGCGAGTTCGGTCTCGGAAAACGCACCCTGTTCGATCGCGCTGAGCATGCGGGCGATGCCGATCTCATTGTCCGGCGCAAGCGATTCCGGCGGCCGCTGACCGCTCACCGCCGACTGCTCGCGCGCCGCCCGCGCGCGCCGCACCACGTCCTCGATCATCGCGACCAGGCCCATGTGCATGCCGTCGTTCGGGTGGTAGATGCGCTCGACGCCGTAGGCCTCGAGTTCGGCGATCTCCTCCGGCGTGATCGTGCCGCCGCCGCCGCCGAACACGCGGATGTGCGCGGCGCCGCGCTCGCGCAGCATGTCGACCATGTACTTGAAGTATTCGACGTGGCCGCCCTGGTAGGACGACACGGCGATGGCGTCGGCGTCCTCCTGCAGCGCGGCGCGCACCACGTCCTCGACGCTGCGGTTGTGGCCGAGATGGATCACCTCCGCGCCCTGCCCCTGGATCAACCGCCGCATGATGTTGATCGCCGCGTCGTGGCCATCGAACAGGCTGGCGGCGGTGACGAAGCGCAGCGGCGTGGTCTCGGCCAGCGGTTCGCGGGCGGGAATCTCTCGGGCGATCGTGCTCATGGCGCGTTCACGGCGGTTGGCGGTACGCCGATTGTAGCGCCGCGGCGAGCGCCGACGGCGCCCGAGACGCGCACTGTCGCCGCGCCCTCGGTGGGGCTACACTAGCGCCCGCAAAAACCCCGGCCGCGTCGATCGCGGCCGACTTCTTTCAAGGAAATTCAATGCTTGGCGCGATGATGTTGAAGTAGGTTCTCGTCCTCGTGCCGCGCGCAATCCGCGCAGTTTCGCCAATCCAGTCCCGCAATCCGGAGCCGCCTCGATGATCTTCGAAACCATCGCCACCTCGGGCCACGAGGAAGTCGTCTTCTGCCACAACAAGGAGGCGGGCCTGAAGGCCATCATCGCCATTCACAACACCGTGCTCGGCCCGGCGCTGGGCGGTCTGCGCATGTGGCCGTACCAGAGCGAAGCCGAGGCGATCAACGACGTGCTGCGCCTGTCCCGCGGCATGACCTACAAGAACGCCGTCGCCGGCCTGAACCTGGGCGGCGGCAAGGCGGTGATCATCGGCGATCCGGCCAAGGACAAATCCGAGGCGCTGTTCCGCGCGTTCGGTCGTTTCGTCAATTCGCTCAACGGCCGCTACATCACCGCCGAAGACGTCGGCATCGACGTCAACGACATGGAGTGGGTGTTCCGCGAGACCGAATTCGTCACCGGCGTGCACCAGGTGCACGGCGGTTCGGGCGATCCCTCGCCGTTCACCGCCTACGGCACGATGCAGGGCCTGATGGCGGCGCTCAACGCGCGATTCGGCAGCGAGAACGTCGGCAAGTACAGCTACGCGGTGCAGGGCGCCGGCCACGTCGGCATGGAATTCATCAAGCTGCTGCGCGAACACGGCGCCAAGGTGTTCGTCACCGACATCAACCCCGACCTGGTGCGGCGCGCCGTCGACGAACACGGCTGCACGGCGGTCGGCACCGACGAGATCTACGACGTCGACGCCGACGTCTACAGCCCCTGTGCGCTCGGCGGCACGGTCAACGAAGCCACGCTGCCGCGCCTGAAGTGCAAGATCATCTGCGGCGCGGCGAACAATCAGCTCGCCACCGACGCCATCGGCGACGAGGTGGAAAAACGCGGCATCCTCTACGCGCCGGATTACGCGGTCAATGCCGGCGGCGTGATGAACGTCTCGCTCGAGATCGACGGCTACAACCGCGAGCGCGCCATGCGCATGATGCGCACGATCTACCACAACGTCGGCCGCATCTTCCAGATCGCCAAGCGCGACCGCATCCCGACCTACAAGGCCGCCGACCGCATGGCCGAGGAGCGCATCATCGCGATCGGCAAGCTCAAGCTGCCGCACATGGGCCACAACGGCCCGCGCTTCCTTGGCCGCATGCGCGGGCACTGACGGCATTCAGACGCAACGGCCGCCCTGCGCTGACCTGGAATTGCCTTCACTCGCGAAAATCTCGGACCCTTGCCCTCGAGAGCGATCAGACGATGAAGCCGATACCAGCAATCACAACGATCGGTGCCGGCCTCCTGTTGGCGATTGCCGTCGCCGCCGTTGCCGCCCCGACGGTCACGTCGGTGAGGCCGAACGGCGGCCCGCCAAGTGGCAACGCGCAAGTCGCGATCGACGGCAGCTCGTTCACCGGCGCCACGGCGGTCCACTTCGGTGGAAATCCAGCGAGTTTCATCGTCAACAGCGATACGTCGATCGCCGCGACATCACCGGCAGGCTCTCCAGGTACTACGGTTGACGTCACGGTCACCACACCCAGTGGCACGAGCGCGACCAACCCGGCCGATCGGTACACCTACACCAACGCACCGGTTGTGGGCTCCTTGTCGCCGAACTCGGGGCCGGTGTCCGGTAGCACCGTTGTCACGATCACCGGCGTTTCGTTTACCGGCGCGACGGCCGTACACTTCGGGGGCAGCGCGGCCTCGAGTTTTATCGTGAACGCGGACACGTCGATCACCGCCACAGCACCGCCCGGTTCCGCCGGTACAGTGGATGTTACGGTGACCAACTCATTTGGAACGAGCGCAACGAGCGCCGCGGATCAGTACACGTACACGCCGACGACGCCGGTGCGGCTGCAGCACTTCGACGTGAAGTGATTTCGCCGATCGACCCGCACCCCCGATGTCGAGAATAGAGCAGCGAGAGTCGCGCGGAGCCACATTTCCGCCGCTACGCCGCGCGCGCTGATTTGCTAAGCTCTGCGACATCGCCTACGGCTCAACGTTGCACAGAATCGCATGCGCCCATTCCCACTCGGCGAAGATATCGATCTGCTGCGCGAGACCGTGCGCGCCTTTGCGGACAAGGAGATCGCCCCGCGTGCGGACCTGATCGACCGCGAAAACGCCTTTCCGCAGGATCTCTGGCGCAAGCTCGGTGAGATGGGCCTGCTCGGCATCACCGTGCCGCAGGAGTACGGCGGCTCGGGCCTGGGGTATCTCGCCCACGTCGTGGCGATGGAGGAAATCTCGCGCGCCTCCGGCTCGGTCGGGCTTTCCTACGGCGCGCACTCGAACCTGTGCGTGAACAACATCGCGCACAACGCGACCGCGGCGCAGAAGCAGAAATACCTGCCCAAGCTGTGCAGCGGCGAATACGTCGGTGCGCTCGCCATGAGCGAGCCCGGTGCCGGCTCCGACGTGGTCGGCTCGATGGCCTGCCGCGCCGAGCCACGCGGCGACGTCTGGATCGCCAACGGCAGCAAGATGTGGATCACCAACGGCCCGGACGCCGACGTGATCCTGGTCTACATGCGTACCGCGCACCGTCCGGCCGGTTCGCGCTGCATGACGGCGTTCCTCGTCGAGAAGGGCATGGCGGGTTTCCGCACCGCGCAGAAGCTCGACAAGCTCGGCATGCGCGGTTCGAACACCTGCGAACTCGTGTTCGAGAATTGCGAGATCCCGGACGAGAACCGCGTCGGCGAGGTGAACGAGGGCGTGCGCGTGCTGATGAGTGGCCTCGACACCGAACGCCTGGTGCTGTCCGGCGGTCCGCTCGGCTTGATGCAGGCGGCGCTCGACGTCGCCCTGCCCTACGTGCGCGAACGCAAGCAGTTCAACGCGCCGATCGGCACCTTCGGCATCATGCAGGCGAAGATCGCCGACATGTACACCGCGCTGCAATCCTCGCGCGCCTACGCCTATCTGGTCGCGCAGGATTACGACCGCGGCCGCAAATCGCGCATCGATCCGGCATCCTGCCTGCTGCACGCCTCGCAGAGCGCGGTCGCGGTGGCGCTCGAGGCGATCCAGTGCCTCGGCGGCAACGGCTACATCAACGAATTCCCTGCCGGCCGCATCCTGCGCGATGCCAAGCTCTACGAGATCGGCGCCGGCACCAACGAGATCCGCCGCATGCTGATCGGCCGCGAGCTGTTCCACGGCAAATGGTGAGCGGCCGCGGCGCGCGGCGCCGGATCGAGCCGGCGCCACGGCGTCGGCGGCAGCGGTCGGCGGATCGGCGCGGCGCCGGACTTGCGCCATCGCCGCGGAACTGCGCTAGACTGGGCGCGTCCACCATGAGGAACCTCTGAACAAACGGACAATGCTGCACCGGCTCTTCATGCCCCCTTGAGTCAGGGGGGCGATCCAACCCTTGCGCAGCAAGGGTTGGATGGGAGTTGTGGAGGTGCGGCAGCCCAGCCGAAGACGGGAACATCGGGATTTGATCAGACCTTCCCTAACAGGGGTTGGATGATGAACGCGCTCAGCCACAACGTGCGTCAGACCGCGGAAGCCACGCGGCTGTCGCCGTGGAAGGTGCTGATCGTGGACGACGAGCCCGAGGTGCACGCGGTCACGCGCCTGGTGCTCGGCAACTTCCGCTTCGCCGACCGCCCCCTGCACTTCCTCAACGCCCACAGCGCGGCGCAGGCCGAGGCGCTGCTGCGCGAACACGAGGACATCGCCGTGATGCTGCTCGACGTGGTCATGGAGACCGACCGCGCCGGGCTCGATCTGGTGCGCGCGGTACGCGAGCGTCTCGGCAACCGCTTCGTGCGCATCGTGCTGCGCACCGGCCAGCCGGGCCAGGCGCCGGAGCAGCACGTCATCGCCGCCTACGACATCAACGACTACAAGGAAAAGACCGAACTGACCGCGCAGAAACTGGCGACGACGATGTTCGCGGCGCTGCGCAGCTACCGCGACATCCGCACGATCGAGGCCAACCGGCGCGGCCTCGAGCGCGTGATCGCGGCCTCGACCTACATCTTCTCGCACGAGCACTCGCAACGCTTCGCGCTGGCCGTGCTCGAACAACTGACCGATCTGGTCGGCGGCGAGCGCGGCGCCTTGTGCGTGCGCATCCTCAATCCGGGCACGGCCTCGTCCACCCATTTCCCGATCGCCGCCGGCACCTGCGAATACCGCAGCCTGATCGGGCGCAGCGCCGAGGAACGCCTGCCGCCGGCCATCGTCGCCTCGATGCGCAGCGCGTTCGCCAACCGCCGGCATCACTTCGGCGACGATCACTACGTGCTGTACGTCAGCGACAGCCACGCCGCCGAGACCCTGCTCTATGTCGGCGAAAACACCAATCCGGGCGAGCTCAGCAACCGCCTGCTCGAGGTGTTCGCCACCAACGTGGCGGTCGCCTACGAGAACCTGCATCTCAACCGCGAACTCTTGGACAGCCAGATCGAAATGGTGCACGTGCTCGCCGGCGCCGCCGAAACGCGCTCCAACGAGACCGCCAACCACGTCAAGCGCGTCGGCCTGATCGCCGAGATGCTCGGCCAGCTCTACGGTCTCGACGAGAAGACCACGAGCGCCCTGCGCCTGGCCGCGCCGCTGCACGACATCGGCAAGATCGGCATTCCGGATTCCATCCTCAACAAGCCGGGCGCCCACACCGAGCAGGAAGCCGTGGTGATGCGCACCCATGCCGAGCTCGGCGCACGCCTGCTGGGGAAGTCGAAGCGGCCGCTGCTCAAGCTTGCCGCCGAGATCGCGCTCACCCACCACGAGAACTGGGACGGCAGCGGCTACCCGCGCGGGCTGGCCGGCGACGCCATTCCCATCGCCGGCCGGATCACCATGCTGGCCGACGTGTTCGACGCGCTCGGCAGCCAGCGCTGCTACAAGGATCCCTGGCCGATCGAGGACATCCGCGCCTACCTCGTCGAGCAGAGCGGCATCAAGTTCGATCCGCGCCTGGTCGAGCTCCTGTTCGAGAACTGGGAGCGCGTGCAGACGGTGCGGGCGAAGTTCCCGGATTGAGGCGGGTCTGCCTCAGGCGGCGACGGGAACCTCGAGCGGCAGCGAGAGCGCGAAGCGCGCGCCGGCACCCGGTGCGCTCTCGACGTGGATGCTGCCCTTGAGCAACTGCGTCACCAGGTTGTAGACGAGGTGCATGCCGAGGCCGGACCCGCCCTGCCCGCGCCGGGTGGTGAAGAACGGCTCGAAGATGCGCGCGCACACCTCCTCGCTCATGCCCTTGCCGTTGTCGCTGTACTCGAGGTACCAGTGCTCGCCGTCGCGCCAGACGCGCAGGACGATCTCGCCGGGCTGGCCGGCGGTGAAGGCATGGGTGAGCGAGTTCATCACCAGATTGCTCACGATCTGGTACAGCGCGCCGGGATAAGTGGTCAGCGTGAGCGGTTGCGGGCAGTCGATGCGCACGCGATGCGGCGTCTTCTTGAGCACCGGCCCGAGCGAGACCAGGATGTCGTTCAGGTACGCGCCGATCTCGATCGTGCGCCGTTCCTCCGTGGTCTGGTCCACGGCCACCAGCTTGAAGCTCTTGATCAGGCGATCGGCGCGTTGCAGGTTGCGCAGCATCAGTTCGGCCGTCTCCTGCGCGATGGCGCGGAAATGCTCGAGCTCCGCCGCGCCGAGCGCGCCTTCCGCCGCCAGCCGCGCCAGGCGCGCGGCTTCCTCCTGCAAGTGCGAGGCGGCAGTGACGGTGACGCCGAGCGGCGTGTTGATCTCGTGCGCGACGCCGGCCACCAGGCCGCCGAGCGCCGCCATCTTCTCCGATTCGAGCAATTGCCGCTGCGCCAGCGTGAGCTGCTCCAGGGTGTGCCGCAACTCGGTGTTCGCCTTGCGCAGATCCGCGGTGCGCGCCTCGACCCGCGATTCGAGTTCCTCGTTCAGTCGGCGCAGGGATTCCTCGGTGCGCTTGAGCGTGGTGATGTCCTGGGTGGTGCCGACGACGCGCAGCGCGCGGCCGGCGGCATCGCGCTCGACGACGCGGCCGCGGCTGAGCAGCCAGCGCCAGTCGCCATCGACGCCCTGGGTGCGATAACTCGCCTCGAAGAACTCGGTTTCACCCTTCACGTGCGCGCGCAGCCGGCGCTCGAATTCGGGCAGATCCTCGGGATGGACGAACGGCCGGTATTCGGCGAGGTGCTGGCTGCGCGCCTCGTGCGAAGCCTTGAGGTGTTCCAGCCGGTTTTCCCGGTGCAGCCGATCGGTGCGCAGATCCGCGTCCCACAACTCGCCGCCGCTGCCCCACAGCGCGAACTTCAGCCGCTCCTCGCTGGCGAGGATCGCCGCCTGCGCCTGCGCCTCGTGCCGCCGGCGCGCGCGCACGCGCAAGGCGACGAGCAAGCCCAGCGCCAGGGCGGAGGCGGCGTAGGCCAGCAGCGCCGGCCGTGACGCCCACGGCGCCGGCAGCACGCGCAGACGCACGCGCGCTTCGGCGTCGTTCCAGTTCTCGCCGTCGCTGCGCGCGCGCACCCGCAACTGGTAGTCGCCCGCCGGCAGATTGGCGTAGGCGGCGTAGCGTCGATTGACCGCGGTTTCGATCCAGTCCGGATCGTAGCCCTCCAGCCGGTAGCCGAACACCACGTCCTCGGGCGCGGCGAAATCGAGCACGCCGAACTCGAAGCCGACGTTGTTCTGGCGATGGGTGAGCTCGACCTCGCCGCGTCCGCTCCAGGGTGCCGCGAGCAGCGGCGAGCGGGCGTCGCGCCAGTGCAGTTCGACGGCGGCGTTCTGCAACAACACCGCGTCCACCACCGGCCGCGGCGAGGGCGGCAGCGCGACGCGCGCCGGATCGAACACGGTCACGCCGCTCAGTCCGCCGAACACCAGCCGGCCGTCCGCGAGTTGCGCGCCGGCGTGGATGAAGTAGCCGCGCGCCTGCGCGCCGCCGCGCGGGCCGATGTTGACGATGTGCCGGGTGCGCGGATCGTAGCGGCTGATGCCGCGCGTGGTGGTCAGCCAGAACATGCCGTCGGCATCCTCGACGATGCTGCCGATCGCATCGGCGGCGAGACCCTCGGCCCGCGTGATCGCCTCGAAGCGCGGTGGCCCGCTGTCGGTCAGCAGCAGACGATTGAGTCCGCCGCCCTGGGTGCCGACCCACAAGTCGCCGGCGCGATCCTCGTACAGCGTGCTGACCGTGTCGTTGCTGAGCGAGGTCGGATCGCTGGGGCGCGCGCGCAGATGCTCGAACCGATCGTGTTCGCGATCGTACCGATCGAGTCCGCCCGGGCGCATGCCGATCCAGAGAATGCCGGACCGCGACTCGAGGATCGCCGAGACCGGATCCGCGCCGAGGCTGTCGGCCCGCGTCGGATCGTGCCGGTGGTGCCTGAACGTCGTGCAGCGCTCGCACAACTCGTCGAGCCCGGCATCCGCCGTGCCGATCCACAGGGTGCCGGCGCGATCCTGCAGCAGATACAGCAGATCGTCGCTCGCCAGACTGCCGGGATCGGCCGGATCGTGGCGGAAATGCTCGAAGCGATCGCTGCGGGGCGGCAGACGCTCGAGTCCGGAATCGGCGGTGGCCACCCACAGGCTGCCGTCGCGCGTGCGCAGCACTTTCTGGATCACGCTGCGGGCGATCGAGCCCGGCCGCGCCGGATCGTTGACGTAGCGCATGAGCACACCGCGGCGCAGGTCGTAATGCACCAACCCGCCGCCCTCGACCAGGCCGAACCACAGCGTGCCGTCGCGATCGCCGTAGACTTCGCCGACGGCGGACGTCGGCAGGGTACGCGCATCGCCGGGAACGCTGGTGATGAGCGCGAACGCCTCGGTGCGCGGATCGTGCACGCTCACGCCGTTCACCCAGGAACCCGCCCAGATCAGACCGTCGCGGTCCACGAACACGCTTTCCTGGCGATTGGCGCCGAGCGAGTCGGGCGCCGCCGGATCGTGGGTGTAGGCGATCACGCCCGCGCCGTCGCGATCCAGGCGCAGCAGACCGCCGGTCTTGGTGGCGATCCACAGGCGTCCGCTGCGGTCGAAGGCGAGTCCGCGGGTTTCGTCGTCCGGCAAGGCATGCGCGGCATCGGCGCCGCTGTGGTAGCGCTCGCGCGGGGCACCGTCGGCGGCAAAGTGGAACACGCCGCGGGTGACACTGGAGACCCAGATCTCGCCCTGCGGATCGACCGCCAGCGCCTGCGTATCGAGCACCTGTGCCGGATCGAAGCGCAGCTCCTCGGCCCGGCCGGCCTCGACATCGCAACGCCACAGTCCTTCGTGCGCGCCGACCAGCAGCGTGCCGTCCGGCTGTTCGGCCAGAGCCCGGATCGCATGCCACGGCGGCGACGGCGTCAGCGGCGCCTCGTGGAACATCTCGGTGGCGGGATCGAACCATTGCAGATGGCCGTCGTTGGTCGCCACCCACAGCCGATCGCGCCGATCGCGCAGCAACGCGGTGACGTGATTCGAACCGAGCGCCCCCTTGCGCGCCGGATCCGCGACGTAGTGCGTGAAACGATCGAGTTCGGCGTCGTAATGATCCAGTCCGCCGGCCTGGGTACCGACCCACAGGCCTTCGTCGGCGGCCGCCGCCAATGCCGGAATGTGGTTGTCGGACAGCGACCAGGGATCGCCGCGCTCGTGGCGATAGACGCGGAACTCGTAGCCGTCGAAGCGGTTGAGACCGTCCTGGGTGCCGATCCAGAGAAACCCCGCGCGATCCTGCACCATCGACAGCGCGGTCGCCTGCGACAAGCCGTCGGCCGGCGTGTAGCTGCGGAAACGCACATCGATCACGCCGGGCACGGCGCCGGCGGCGGCGGCTGCGTACAGCAGGATCGACGCGACCCCACCGTGCGCAGTCCAAGGCCACCGGTAGCCCCCGTCCCGCATTCCGGCAGCCTACGCGCCTGCGCCCGCGCTGACAAGCGCGGCGCGAAAAGTGCAAGATTCCACATTGCCGCAATTCCGGTATTTCCGCCAGGGAACTTGTGAACAACGTGCGCAGCCAGCGTTGGTTGGGGGCTGTGGCGGTGCGGCGCGTTGCCGAAGACCGTAACGCGAGAGGCTTGATCAAGCCTTGCCTAGTGTGAATATTCTAGCGACGGCGCCTAGTCTGCGCGGCACGCGAGCCGGGGGCGCCGAGCAACGTCGCGCGAGCGCGACTGCACGATGCGCACGCCTCGATCGCGAACCTACAACAACGAAGCGGAGGGACACTCGTGAGCAAATCCACACCGAAGAAGGCCGGCAGCCGGCCCGCGCCCAAGAAGCCGGCACCGAAACTCGCGCGGCCCAAACCGAAACTCGCCGCGCCGACGCCCGCCCCGAAATCGATCATGGAATCGGCCCAGCACATCTGGCTCGCCGGCCTCGGCGCCTTCGCCAAGGCGCAGGAGGAAGGCGGCCGGCTGTTCCAGGCGCTGGTCAAGGAAGGCAGTCAACTGGAGCAGAAGACGCGCCAGATCGCGAGCGGCACGGTCGGCGAGATGCGCGATGCGGTCGAGAACAGCGTGACCCAGGTGCGCGAGCGCACCCAGGAAACCTGGGACCGTCTGGAGCAGGTGTTCGAGAACCGCGTGTCGCGCGCGCTGGCCAAGCTCGGCGTGCCGGGGCGCAAGGAGCTCGACGAACTCACGCGGCGCGTCGAGGAACTCAATCGTGAGGTGAAACGGCTCAACGGCGCGACGCGCGCCGGACTCGGCCAGGTGATGAGCAATACCGTGCGCCGCGCGCGCGACGACCTGAGCGATCTCGCCCGCGAGCTCGAGGAAGCGCAGCTCGCCGCGAAGCAATCGATGAAGCGCACCGTCGCCAAGGTCAAGAAAACCATCAAGTCGGCCGCCCGCTGAGCGGCGGCCGCCGCTTCCGGCCCGCCAGCCGTCAATCGCCAAAGGAATCCCTCCCCCTGCGGCTTTGGCTGGCGGGCCTTTTTCGTTGCCCTCGTCCGCCGCGACAATGACTTTCCGCCGATTGTGCGGCGGCGGACGATCATCGAACATAGCGCGCTTCGCTCACCGCCCCCCGGGAGGAACCGCATGTTCGCCATCCGGCCGAGTTTCGTGTTGATCGCGCTGTCGTTCGCCACCGCGGCGCAGGCGGCCGATCCCACGTTGTTCGAACACCTCACATGGCGGCTGCTCGGTCCGTTCCGCGGCGGCCGCGTGCTGGCGGTGACCGGCGTGCCGGGCGAGCCGGAGCACTTCTACTTCGGTGCGGTCAACGGCGGCGTGTGGGAGAGCCACGACGCCGGCCGCACCTGGCAACCGATCTTCGACGATCAGCCGGTGGCTTCGATCGGCGCGATCGCGCTGGCGCCTTCCGATCCGAAGACGATCTACGTCGGCACCGGCGAGGCCGACATGCGCTCCGACATCGCCCAGGGCCGCGGTGTATACAAATCCACCGACGGCGGCCGCCATTGGGCGTTCGTGGGTCTGGCCGATTCGCAGCAGATCGGCCGCATCGTCGTCGATCCGCGCGACGCCGGCCGCGTGTTCGTCGCCGCGCTCGGCCACCCCTACGGGCCGAATGCGGAGCGCGGCGTGTTCCGCTCCACGGACGGCGGCGCACACTGGCGCAAGGTACTCGGCAAGGACGACGACACCGGCGCCATCGACCTCGCCTTCGAACCCGGCCATCCGGACGTGATCTACGCCGCGCTGTGGCAGACGCGGCGGCCGCCGTGGAACGTCTATCCGCCGTCGAACGGGCCCGGCAGCGGCTTGTACAAATCGATCGACGGCGGCGAACACTGGACCGAGATCCGCGGCCACGGCTTTCCCGAGCGCGTCGGCCGCATCGGCCTCGCCATCTCCGCGGCGGCGCCGCAGCGCGTCTACGCCATCGTCGATGCCGACGCCGGCGGCTTGTATCGTTCCGACGACGCCGGCGCGAACTGGCAGCGGATGAGCGACGATGCGCGGATCTGGCAGCGCGGCTGGTACTTCGGCGAGATCGCGGCGGATCCGAAGAACGCCGATCGCGTGTACGCCCTCAACACCATCGTGCTGCGCTCCGACGACGGCGGCGCGCATTTCCTCGCGCTCAAGGGCGATTCCACCGGCGACGACTTCCACGCCATGTGGATCGATCCGGACGCGCCCGAACGGCAGATGCTCGGCGTCGACCAGGGCGCGATCGTCACCGTCGACGGCGGCCGCACCTTCAGTTCCTGGCACAACCAGCCGACCGCGCAGCTCTATCACGTCAGCACCGACCGGCGTTTTCCGTACTGGGTGTACGGTGCGCAGCAGGATTCCGGCGCGGTGTCGCTGCCGATCCGCAGCAACGACGGCAACGGCATCAGCATGATGCAGTTCCGCGAGATCACCGTCGGCGGCGAGAGCGACAATATCGCGCCGGATCCGGACGATCCCGAGCTCGTCTTCGGCGGCCGCGTCGATCGGCTCGATCTGCGCACCCAGCAGACGCGCCATGTCGGCCCCACCCTCGCCCTGCCCGATCTCTACCGCGGCACCTGGACGCTGCCGCTGGTGTTCTCCGCACGCGATCCGCACGAGTTGTACTTCGCCAACCAGCGGCTGTTCCGCACCCGCGACCGCGGCGAGCACTGGGAGCCGATCAGCCCGGACCTGACGCGCACCGCGCCGGCGGAGCCCGCCACGCTCGATGCCGCGACCCGCGCCGACAACCTCGGTCAGGGTCCGCGCCGCGGCGTGATCTACAGCGTGGCTCCCTCGCCGCTCGCCGACGGCGTGCTCTGGGCGGGCACCGACGACGGCCTGATCTGGCTCAGCCGCGACGACGGCGCGCACTGGCAGGACGTCACCCCGCCGACGCTCGGCGCTTGGTCGAAGATCGCCACGCTCGAGGCATCGCCGTTCGCGGCCGACCACGCCTACGCCGCGATCGACCGCCACCGGCTGGACGATCCGAAGCCGTACCTGCTGCGCACCCGCGATGGCGGGCGGAGCTGGCAGAGCATCACGGCGGGGCTGCCGGCCGACCAGTCGATCAACGTGGTGCGCGCCGATCCGGTCCGCCGCGGACTGCTCTACGCCGGCAGCGAGCGCGGCGTGTTCGTTTCCTTCGACGACGGCGAGCACTGGCAATCGCTGCAACGCAACCTGCCGGTGACCTCGGTGCGCGACATCGCGATCCACGACGCCGACCTGGTGATCGCCACGCACGGTCGCGGCTTCTGGGTGCTGGACGACGCCGCGGCGCTGCGGCAACTGGATGAAAAAGTGGAAAACGCCGCATTTTGGCTGTTTTCCCCCGAGCCGGCGCACCGCCTGCGCCAGCCGGCATTCACCGGCACGCCGCTGCCGAGGGACGAGCCGCTGGCGCCGAATCCGCCGCTCGGCGCGTACCTCGATTACTGGCTGCGCGAGGCGGCGCACGGCCCGGTGACGCTCGACATCCACGACACCGACGGCGCGTTGGTGCGGCACTACAGCAGCGCCGACCTCGCCAAGGCCCCGGATCCGGCCCGCAACGACGCCGCGCCCGAGTGGATCCGCGTGCCGAGCACGCTGTCCGCCGCGGCCGGCGCGCATCGCTTCGTCTGGCCGCTGCGCTATCCAGCGGCCGCCTCAGGCGCCAAGCCCGACCCGTACGCGGATGGTTTGTGGGCGCCGCCGGGAACCTATCGCGTCACCCTCACCGTCGACGGCCACAGCCAGAGCCGAACGCTGTCGGTGCTGCCCGATCCGCGCGTGTCGCTGCCGCCGGAAGCCTACGCGCAGCAGTTCGCGCTGGCGCGTCGCATCGACGCCCTGCGTGCGCAAGTCAACGCCGCCAGCCAGGAAGCCGCCGCCCTGCTCGCCGCGATCGACCGGGCCCGGGCCGCGCATTCGGACGAGCCGGCGCTCGCGCGCCTCGCCGAAAAGACGCGCGACCTCGCCGGCACGCGCGCCAGCGCCAATCCGCACAATGCCTGGGCGTACCCGCCGCGCAGCACGCGCACGCTGCGCTATCTCGGCGAAGCGCTCGGCAAGCTCGACGACGCCGTCGAGGGCGCCGACGCCGCGCCATCGCCGGACGCGCAACAGGGCACGACCGCGCTCGCACCGCTGGTGGATGCCACCCTGCGCGCCTGGGACGAGCTCAAACGCCGCGATCTCGCCGCGGTCAACGCGAAACGCACCGCCGCCGGCCGGGAGCCGCTCCGGTTGGACGCACCGTGAGGGCGACGCCCGCGCGGCGCGGCGCTACCAATGCACGCCGCGCAGGAGCGAGGCGAACGCGATCTGCTCGCTCGACGGTTGCGCCTCGCCGCCCGCGGCGCCCTTGGCCGCGGTCGATTCCGGGAACAGCCGGAACGCGGTGTTCATCAGGATCTCGTAGGCGCGCGGCGCCAGCGCATAGAAGATCTGGCCGAAGATGCCGAGCCTCGTGGCGATCCGCACCGGGCGTTCGATGATCGCCTCGACGATGAAATCCGCCGCCTCCTCCGGCGACAGCGTCGGCATCGACTCGTAGATCTTGGTTGGCGCGATCATCGGCGTCTTCACCAGCGGCATGTTGATCGTGGTGAAATGGATGCCGTTGTCGGAGAACTCCGCCTGGGCGCAGCGCGAGAACGCGTCGAGTGCCGCCTTCGACGCGACGTAGGCGGAAAAGCGCGGGGCGTTGGTCAGCACGCCGATCGAGGAGATGTTGATGATGTGCCCGCGATGGCGCTCGGCCATGCCGGGCAGGAAGCCGAGGATCAGGCGCAGCGAGCCGAAATAGTTGAGCTGCATGGTGCGCTCGAAATCGTGGAAGCGGTCGTAACTCGAGGCGATCGAGCGGCGGATCGAGCGTCCGGCGTTGTTGATCAGGATGTCCACGCCGCCGTGCTCGGCGAGGACCGTGCGCACCAGTTCGTCGCACGATGCCGGGTCCGCCAGGTCGGCGACGTAAGCGTGGCAGACGCCGCCGGCGTCGACGATCTCGCGGCGGGTGGCTTCGAGCTCGTCCTTGCCGCGCGCGCAGATCAGCACCTTGGCGCCGGCCGCGGCGATCTTGTGCGCCGCCGCCCGGCCGATGCCGGACGAACCGCCGGTGATGAGCACCGTGCGGTCGCGCACCTTGCCGCTCAACGAACGATCGACGAACAGGTCCGGATCGAGGTGGCGCTCCCAGTAGTCCCACAGCCGCCAGGCGTAGTCGGCAAGATCGGGCAGGCGGATGCCGCTGCCCTTGAGTGCGCGTTCGGTCTCGCGGCAATCGAACCGCGTCGGGTAGTTGATGAGCTTCAGCACCTCGGCGGGAATGCCGAGATCACGCAACAGCATGTTGGTGAAGCGCTTGACCGGCGGCAGATTGGCGAGCGCCTGACGCAGCATCGCCGGCACGAAGGCGAACATGCGCGCGTCCAGGCGCATGGTCATCTCCGGCGCATGGCCGGCGCGCGCGAACAGGTTCAGCACCTCGCCGATGCGCCGCGGCGCGGGATCGGTCAGATGAAAACAACCGCCGTCCAGTCCCGGCTTGTGGGCGATGTGATCCATCGCCGCGGCGACGAAGTCCACCGGCACCAGATTGATGCGGCCGCCTTCCAGACCCACGGTCGGCATCCACGGCGGCAGCATCTGGCGCAGCTTCTTGAGCGCGCGGAAGAAGTAGTACGGGCCGTCGATCTTGTCCATCTCGCCGGTGCGCGAGTGGCCGATCACGATGCCCGGGCGATAGATACGGTACGGCCGCCGGCACGCCTCGCGCACGATCGCCTCGGCCTCGTGCTTGGTCTTGAAGTAGGGATGTGCGAGCTCCTCGGCTTCCGCGAACATGTCCTCGCGGAACACCCCGGGATACAAACCGGCGACCGCGATCGAGCTCACGTGATGGAAACAGCCGGCCTTGAGCGTTTCGGCGAGCTGCACCGCGGCGCGCGTGCCCTCGACGTTCGCCGCATGCTGGGCCGCTTCGTCGAGGGTGAGATCGTAGAGCGCGGCGAGATGGAAGAAATGCCGCACCTTGCCGCCGAGCGCCTTGCGTTGCGCCGGCGTCACGCCGAGCATCGGCTTGGTGAGATCGCCGTGCACCGCGATCAGGCGCGCACCGTCGGCGCCGAAACGTTCGCGCAGCGCCGCGAATTTCTCGTGCGAGCCGCGGCGCACCAGGCAGTACACTTCGCCCTTGCGCGCCAGCAGATGCGGCAGCAGATGACGGCCGATGAATCCGGTGGCGCCGGTCACGAAATAGGTCATGTCGTGTCCCCTCGAATCGCGCCCGCGAGCGCGGACGCACGCGGCCTAAGATAGTCGTTCGGCGCCGCCAATCAAAGCGCAGCGCGCGTTGACCGGTTCGCGCGCGCATGATACAAGCTGCCGGTGTTTCGTTGCCGCCGTTGCGGACGGCGGAGCGAGTGGCAGCCGCAGCGGCTGCACGACCATTCGCGGGGGAGCGCGCATGTCGGACCTGAAAGCGAAATTCACGAAAGCCGCGGAAGACGTGAAGCAGCTGAAGGAGCGGCCCGACAACGACACCCTGCTCAAGCTCTACGCCCTGTACAAGCAGGGTTCCGAAGGCGACGTCTCCGGCCCGAAGCCGGGCTTCTTCGATTTCGTCGGCACCGCGAAATACGAAGCCTGGGCCAAGCTCAAGGGCATGAAGGCCGACGAGGCGATGCAGAAATACATCGATCTGGTCAAGAAGCTCAGCGGCTGAGATTCCGCGCGGCGCCTACTCGCCATGAGCAAGCAGACGCGCGAGAGGATCCTGGAAACCAGCCTGGCGATGTTCAACGCGCTGGGCGAACCGAACGTCACCACCAACCACATCGCCGACGAGCTCGGCATCAGCCCGGGCAATCTCTACTACCACTACCGCAACAAGGACGACATCGTCGAACGGTTGTTCGCGCGCTACGAGGCGCGCATGGATCAGGCCCTGCTCGTGCCCGAGGGCCGGCTGCCGAATCTGGAAGATGTGTGGCTGCAACTGCACCTCGTCTTCGAGTGCATGTGGACGTTCCGCTTCCTGTATCGCGACCTGGTGGACATCCTGTCGCGCAACCGCAAGCTGAAACAGCGCTTCGCGCGCATCCTCACCCGCGCCGCGAGCAGCGCGACCGGTGTGCTGAAGGGACTCGCCGAGGCCGGCATCCTGCGCGCGACTGCCGACGAGATCCGCGCCACCGCCGAAAACGTCCTGCTCGTCGCCACGTTCTGGCTCAACTACCACGCCGTGCGCGGCGCGCGCCCCGAGGCCACCCAGGAGGATCTCACGCAGGGAATCTACCAGGTGATGCTGCTGATCGCGCCGTTCCTGCGCGACGCCGAGCGGCTGCACCTCAACACCCTGGCCCAGGCGTATCGGCGCTGAAAAAAAACGGCCGCGCGGGGCGGCCGTGAAGGCTTGCGTTGGAGTGTGGAGGGTTACTTCGCGGCCTTGAGCTGCCGGCTGAGCGCGGTCACGCGCTGGGTCAGCTCCTCGATGTCGGCCTTGGAGGGGATGCCGAGCTTGGCGAGCACTCGCGCCACGCCCTGCTGCAGCGCGCTGCCGAACCGCTCGGCCTGACGCTCGAGGCCGTGTCGAATCGGCGCGAATGCGCCCTTGACCTGCGCCGCGGCGTCGGCCCGCACCTCGCGCGTCAGCTGCTGCGCACGCGCTTGCAGGTCCTTGCCTTCCTCGATCCAAGTCGCGACGAGCTCCGCCCCGCGCTTCTGCGCGATCGACGCCGCGCCCAGTCCGGCGAGCCACACGCTGCGCGCCGTCGCCGCCGTGTCGTGGCGTGCCTTTGCCTGCTGCTGAGTCCGCTTGTTCGTCATGTCTCGACCTCGTGGTTGACCGGAAAATCCCTACCGCACGCAACCATAAGCGGCACCGCTAGAACATTCACACTAGGCAACGTTCGATCGAGTCGCCGCGCTTTTGTCTTCGGCTGCGGGCCGTACCCCCACGCCCCACGCCCCCTCGCCTCAAGGAGGCATCAAGAGCCCAAGCCACATCGTCCGCTTGTTCAGAGATTTCCAAGGGACGTTCGATCGAGTCGCCGCGCTTTTGTCTTCGGCTGCGGGCCGCACCCCCACGCCCCACGCCCCCTCGCCTCAAGGAGGCTTGACGACATCCTTCTGCTGCTCCGAGGTTTCCCAGCCACGCGAGCACTCGACGCGCCTCAACGCGGCCGGATCTGATTGCGCTCCTGACGCCGATCCCAGGCGCGCAGTTCGTCGCGGATGTGGGCGATGCGCTGGCGGCCGAGCGCGTTGCGTTCCTCGTCGAGCACGGTGGCATCGAGCAGTTCCGCCAGCCGCTGTGCGGTCGGCAGCATCGCCTCCCAGGCATCCAGCGCGGGTACCGGACCGGGCAGGGTCATGAAGAAACTCACGCCGGGCGTGCGCAATTCGTCGATGTGCCGCATGTCGAAGCTGCCCGGCTTGACCATGTTGGCCATGCTGAACACCGGTCCGGCCTCCGGCTTGCCCGCGAGCAGACGGTGGAAGATGCCCATGTCGCCGAACGCCAGCCCGGCTTTTTCCGCGGCGACGACGAGGTCCGGCCCGTGGATCGACTCGCCCGCGCGCGCCGCCACGAACAGGGTGACGATGCGTTCGATCGGCTGCGGCGGCCGTGCGCCCGGTGCGCGCGGCTTGGCGGCCGCGTCCGTGCCGTCGTCGCGCGGCGCGGTCACGCTGGCGCCGATGTCGTGCAGCGCCGCGGGGTCGATGTCGTCGGCGGCGCCCGCCGGCGGCGCCTCGCCGAAGGTCGGTTCGATGCGTTCGCCCTCGCCGTCGCGCGCCCATGGCGTGCGCCGCCCCTGACGCGGGCGTTTCGGCTGGCCGAAGAAATAGATCAGCGCGAACACGATCGCGCCGATCACGGCAATGACGATGCGCAGTTCGTTGGCACTCATCGCGACAGCTCCGGCCGGTGCGCGCCGCCGGTCGGCGGCGACCGGGATTTTACGCGGCGCCCGCCAGTTTCGCCGCCTCGGCGAGGTCCACCTGCACCAGCCGCGACACGCCGGGCTCGCGCATGGTCACGCCGCAGAGCTGGTGCGCGGCCTCCATCGTGCCCTTGTTGTGGGTGACGAACAGGAACTGCACGCGCTCGCTCATCTCGCTGACGAGCTGCGAGAAGCGGCCGATGTTGGCCTCGTCCAGCGGCGCATCGACCTCGTCGAGCAGGCAGAACGGCGCCGGATTGAGGCGGAAGATCGAGAACACCAGCGCCACCGCGGTCAGCGCCTTCTCGCCGCCGGAGAGCAGCGAGATGTTCGACACGCGCTTGCCGGGCGGGCGCGCCATGATCGACACGCCGGCATCGAGCAGATCCTCGCCGGTGAGTTCCAGGTAGGCATGGCCGCCGCCGAACAGGCGCGGAAACAGATCCTGCAGGCCCGCATTGACGCGGTCGAACGTCTCCTTGAAGCGCTGGCGCGTCTCGCGGTCGATCTTCTTGATCGCGGTTTCGAGGGTTTCCAGCGCGGTGTTGAGATCGGCAAGCTGGGCGTCGAGATAGGCCTTGCGCTGCGATTGCTCCTCGTACTCCTGGATCGCGGCGAGGTTGACCGGCTCCAGGCGCTTGATCTTGGCATCGAGCGTCTCGAGCTGCTGCTGCCACTCCGCCGGATCGGCCGCGGCCGGCAGCGTGTCGAGCAACGCGGCCAGCTCGTGACCTGCGGCACGGATCGTCTCCTCGAGCTGCTGCGCGCGCAGTTGCAACTCCTGGTGCGCCAGACGCCGCTCGGCGTGCGCCTCGCGCTGCTGCCCGAGCGTGTGCTCGACACGATGGCGTTCCTGTTCGTAGGTGCGGAATTCGGCGTCGCGCTCCTCCAGCGCCTTGCGTGCCTCGACGAGTTGCTTGTCGACCAGCAGGCGCTGGTTGAGGTAGGTCTGGCGTTCGGCTTCGAGCCCGCTCAACGGATCGTGGCTCGAGGTGAGTTGCTGCGCGATCTCGCCGCGCCGCTCCTGCAACTGCGCGAGCTGACCCTGCATGCGCGCCAGCGCCTGTTCCAGCGAGGCGAGGCCGGCGCGCCTGGATTCGATGCCGAGCGCGAGCTGGTGCGCCTCGTCGGCGGCCAGGCGCGCGTTCATGCGCGCCTCCTCGCGCGCTTCCAGCAAACGCCGGCGCTCACCGTCGAGCTGCTGGCGCTGCCGTTCCAGATCGCCCATGCGCGCGACCGCCGCCTCCAGCCGGGCGCGCGCTTCACGCGCCTGCGCCTGATCGGCGGCGATGCGCGCCTCGAGTTCGGCGATCTCGGCATCGACCTTCGCGAGCCGCGCCTGCGCGCCCTCGATGCGTCCGCGCTGGCTCTGCAACTGCCCGGCGAGTTCGGCGGCGCGACGGTGCGCGGTATATAGCTCGCGCTGCGCCTCGTCGCGCGCCTGTTCGGCGTCGCGCTTGCGCGTGCGGATCGCCTCGATTTCCGCGGCGAGGCCGTCGGCGCGTCGCTGCGCCTGTTCGATCTCGCCGCGCAGGGTCTGGATCTCGCGCTCGCGCGCCAGCACGCCCGCCTGGCTGCCGCCGCGACGCAGGACGCGCGCGTAGCCGGGGCCGAGCCATTCGCCCTGGCGGGTGATCACCGATTCGTGCGGCGCCAGGTTCGCCGCGAGCGAGCGCGCCTCGGCGAGCGATTCGGCCACGCGCACCTGCGCCAGCAGGCCGACGATCGCCGCCGGTCCGCGCACCTCGCCGGCCAGCGTGCCGGCGCGCACCTCGCCGCCGCCGGCCGCGGCGATCAGCGCGACATCGGCGTCGCGCACTTCGACGAGGTTGTCGGCGAAGGCGTGCGGCGCCTCGGTCAGCACACCTTCGAGCAGACCCGCGAGCACGGTCTCGACCGCGGTCTCCCAGCCCGGATTGACGTCGAGGGCCTCGCCGAGCCGGCGACCCTGGTCGAGGCCGTGGCGCGCCAGCCACTCGCCGGCGGCGGACTTCTCCTGACCGAGCGCGGCGTGCTGCAACGCCTCCAGCGACGCCAGCCGACCGCGCAGGCGCGACAGCTCGGTACGCGCCTCGTTCAACGCCGCGGCGCCGGCGCGCTCCGCCTCGAGCGCCTGTTCGAGTGCGGCGCGGCGCTGGTCCAGCGCCTTGGTACACATTTCCACTTGTTCACGCTGCGCGTCGTGCTCGGCGCCCACCTGCCGCGCCAGCTCGGTGAGCGCGGGCACGTCGGCCGCCCGCTTCTCCTCGCGCAGCGCCTCCAGCCGGCGCGCGCTCTCCAGTGCCTGCTTGTCGAGATAATCGAGCCGGGTGCGCTCCACCTCGGCCGCCTGCGCCGCCTCCGCGGACGCCTTGGCGTAGGCGTCCCACTGCTGCTGCCAGTCGCCGAGCCGGGCCTCGGCCTCGCGCAGCGCCTCGGCGGTCGCGGTCGCGGCCTGCTGCAGCGTCGTCAGCTTCGGCTCGCCGTCGGCGAGCGCGCCGCGCAGCGTCGCGATCTGCTCGCGATCGGCACGGATGTGTTCCTCGAGCTCGGCGAGCGCGCGTTCGGTCTCGCCGCGCGCGCGCTCCAGGCGTTCGCGCAACTCGCGGTTGTGCTGGATCTGCTGCTCGACCCGGGCGATCTCGCCGCCGATGCGGTAGACCTCGCCCTGGATGCGATTGAGCTGTTCGGTCGCCGCCTGATGCTGTTCGCGGTGCGCCTCGATCTGCGCCTCGATCTGGCGCTGTTCGGCCACCAGCGCCTCGAGGCCCACCTCCTCGTGACGCAGGGCGGCGGCGTGCTCGTCCTGCTGCGCGGCGATGGCGCGATAGTGCAGCGCGCGCAACTCGGCCTCGCGGCGGCTGTGCTCGGCCTTCAGCTCCTGCCAGCGCGCCGCGGCCCTGGCCTGGCGGTTCAGATGTTCGAGCTGCTTTTCCACCTCCTCGCGCACGTCGTTGACGCGCTCCAGGTTCTCGCGCGTGGCCTTGATCCGGCTTTCGGTTTCCTTGCGCCGCTCCTTGTACTTGGAGATGCCGGCGGCTTCCTCGAGATAGCCGCGCAATTCGTCCGGGTGGGCGGAGATGATCTCCGAGATCATGCCCTGCTCGATGATCGAATAGCTGCGCGCGCCGAGGCCGGTGCCGAGGAACAGATCGGTGATGTCGCGGCGCCGGCAGCGCGCGCCGTTGAGGAAATACTGCGACTGGCCGTCGCGGCTGGCGGTGCGCTTGACCGAGATCTCGTTGTACTTGGCGTACTCGCCGACGATGGTGCCGTCGGAGTTGTCGAAGATCAGCTCGACGGTCGCGCTGCCGACCGGCTTGCGCGCGGTCGAGCCGGAGAAGATCACGTCGCTCAGCGAATCGCCGCGCAGGCGCGTCGGCGCGCTTTCGCCCATCACCCAGCGGATGGCGTCGATGATGTTGGACTTGCCGCAGCCGTTCGGGCCGACGATGCCGGTCATGTTCGTCGGCAGGTGCAGCACGGTCGGATCGACGAAGGACTTGAAGCCGGACAGCTTGATCGTGGTCAGTCGCATGATTCCGTGTGACACTCCATCGGGCGAAAGCCGCGGCTCGCCAATTGTGGCGAACGACCGGTTGCGCTAAGGTGCGTGCCCGGCCCTTTCTGCAACGCGCGGCCGGGGACGGCCGCTTGGTGATGTTCGCGAACGGAAGATCGCAAAGGCAACGATCGTGTCCACCGCCCCCAGCAAGCACCTGGAGACGTTTCCGAACCCGCAGCCGGAGCGGCAGTATACCATCCGCATGCGCATTCCCGAATTCACCTGCCTGTGTCCGAAGACCGGGCAGCCGGATTTCGCGACGCTGCATCTCGAGTACGTGCCGGACCGCACCTGCGTGGAATTGAAATCGCTCAAGCTCTACATCTGGAGCTACCGCAGCGAAGGCGCATTCCACGAGGCGGTGACCAACCGCATCCTCGACGACTTGGTGCGGGCGACGCAGCCGCGCTTCATGCGTCTGACCGCGGAATTCAACGTGCGCGGCGGCATCTACACCACGGTCGTCGCCGAACACCGCGCGCCGGACTGGCACGCGCCGGCGCCGGTCGCGTTGCCGTAAGGCTCAGCCCTTGGCGGCGTCGCCCGGCGGCGGCGCCGTCGCGCCCGACGGGTATTCGATGCGGGCCTGCTCGCGCAACTTCTGCACGCGTTGCTGCGCGATCTTCGCCTGCAAACTGTGGCGGATGCCCTCCTTGACCTGCTCGAACGGCGGCGGCGAATAGGGATTGGCGATGTCGAGATGGATCACGTGCCAGCCGAACTCGGTCTTGACCGGCACCTTGGTGGTCTCGCCGTTCTTCAGGCCCGCCAGCGCCTTGGCCATGCTTTCCGGAACCTGGTCGAGGCGCACCCGGCTGAACGAGCGCGCCTGTTTCGCCTTGCCGCGCCAGGCATCGAACACTTCGGGAAACGGTTTGCCGGCGACGATGTCGTCCTCGGCCTTGAGCGCATCGGCTTCCTCGGCGAACAAGAGCTGGCTGAAGTCGTAGACGGCGTTGCCCACACGTGCCGCCTGCGCCTCGTATTCCGCCTTCAACATCTCGTCGGAGATCGGCGCGGCATTCTCGAATTCGGCCAGGCTCGCCTCGAAAACGCCTTCGAGGCGGGCCGCCTCGACGTCGGCCTGGAACTGCGGTCGCGCGAGGAAACCCTCGTTCTGCGCCGCCTGCGCGGCGAGCACCAGATCGATCGCGCGGTTGAGCGCCTGCTCGCGCTGCGCCGGCTGCTCCAGGCGCAGACGATGCCGCCGCGCCACGCTCTCGAGCAACGCCTGCGGCACGGCGACGCCATTCACCGTCACCGCGGCGGCGCCGTCCGCCGGCAGTTGAATGAGACGTCGGTCGCCGCCGGAGGAGCAGGCGGCCATGGTGAGGAGAGCGAACAGAACGAGTGGATAGCGCATGCGGGCCTCTTCAGGTTTCGTCCGGGGCGCGGGCCTCGATCGCCAGCGCGTGGATGTCGGTTTGCATCAGGTCGCCGAGCGCGGCGTACACGCGCCGATGGCGCGCGAGCAAGGGCAGACCCGCGAAGGCGGCGGCGACGATGCGCACGCGGAAATGGCCGCGGCCGTCGCGCGCGCCGGCGTGGCCGGCATGTTCTGCGCTTTCGTCCACGATCGCGAGCTCGCTCGGCGCCAACGCCGCATGCAGACGCGCGCGGATGCGCTCGACCCGACCGGCCGCCAGTGCATTCATGGCAGCACCCTGCGGAACGGCCGCACGCTGACTTCGCGATAGACGCCGGCGGCCACGTAGGGATCGGCCTCGGCCCACTGCCGCGCCGCGGCGAGATCGGGAAACTCCGCGACGATCAGGCTGCCGCTGAATCCCGCCGGTCCGGGATCCTCGGCATCGATCGCGGGAAACGGACCGGCGAGCAGCAGGCGTCCCTCGTCGCGCAGCGCGTGGAGGCGCGCGAGATGCGCCGGCCGCGCCGCGCGGCGTCGTTCCAGACTGTCGGCCGCGTCCACGGCACAAATCGCGTACCACATCGTTCCGGCGTCGGCTCGGGGCGGAAAGCGGAATCATAGCGCACGGTCGCGGCGCGAGTCGCGGACGAACGCGCCGCGCCGACTTGGCGGCGTCGCCGACGCATGCTAGCGTGCCGGCGCATGCTGGAGACCCTGTACGTCAAGGATTTCGCCCTGATCCGCGAGGCGGAGATCGCTTTCGGCGGCGGGCTGACCGTCGTCACCGGCGAAACCGGCGCCGGCAAGTCGCTGCTGGTCGACGCGCTGCTACTGCTCGCCGGCAATCGCGCCGATGCGAGCGTGGTACGCCACGGCGGCGAACGCGCCGAGCTCGTCGCCCGGTTCTCGCTCGCCGACGCCGCGTCCGCGCGCGCCTGGCTCGAGGCCGAGGCGTTCGACGACGGCGATGCCTGCCAGCTGCGCCGCGTCATCCGCAGCGAGGGCAGCTCGCGGGCGTGGATCAACGGCCGCCCGGCGACGCTCGCGCAGTTGCAGGCGCTCGCCGAGCGTCTGATCGAAATCCACGGCCAGCACGAGCATCAGGCGCTGCTCGACAAGACCAGTCAACTGGTCTTGCTCGACGCATTCGGCGGTCACCTGGCGCTGCGCACCCAGGTGGGCGACATCGCCCGGCGCTGGCGCGAACTCGACGCCGAGCTGCGCGCGCTCCGCGGCGAGCAGGATCACGCCGAACGCATCGACCTGCTCGAACACGAGGTCGCCGAACTGGAGCAACACGCGCTCGCACCGGCCGAACTCGAGACGCTGAACGAGACCCACAAGCGGCTCGCCAACGCCGGCCAATTGCTGCAAGGCACAGGCGCGCTGATCGACTGGCTCGACGGCGACAGCGAATTCGCCCTGCTGCGCGCGCTCGGCCGGGTCGGCAACGAACTCGCCCGCCTCGTCGAGCTCGATCCGCGACTGGCGCCGGCGCGCGAGCTGGTCGACGCCGCCGCCATCCAGCTCGACGAAGCCAACGATCTCATCGCCCGCCATCGCGACGCGCTGGATCTCGATCCGGAACGGCTCGGCGAAGTCGAAGCGCAGATCGCCAGACTCCACGAACTGTCGCGCAAGCACCGCGTTCCGGTCGCCGCGCTCAAGGAGCACGCGGCCGCGCTGCAAGCGGAACTCGACGCACTGCGCGGTGCCGGCGAGCGCCTGCTCGCCCTCACCCGCCGCCGCGCGCAGGCCGAGCAGGACTACGCCGCCGCCGCGGCCCAGCTCAGCGCGGCGCGCCGGGCCGCGGCGAGCCGACTCGGCGACGAGGTGAGCCGGTTGATGGGCGAGCTCGGCATGGCCGGTGGTCGGCTCGAAGTGCAGATCGAGCCGGAGCGCGCCGCCGCGCCCGATCCGCAGGGCGCCGAGCGTGTCGAGTTCCTGGTGAGCGCCAATCCCGGTCAGCCGACGCGACCGCTGCGCAAGGTCGCTTCCGGCGGCGAGCTGTCGCGCATCAGTCTGGCGATCGAGGTGGCCGCCCTCGGCCTCGACGAGATCGGCTGCATGGTGTTCGACGAGGTCGATTCCGGCATCGGCGGCGCGGTCGCGGAAGTGGTCGGCCAGAAGCTGCGCCGCCTCGGCGAGACTCGCCAGGTGTTGTGCGTGACCCACCTGCCCCAAGTCGCGGCGCAGGCGCATGCCCATCTGCGCGTGACCAAGTCGAGCGATGGCACGCGCACCGACGTCGCGATCGAAAACCTGACCGGCGCCGCGCGGCGCGACGAGATCGCGCGCATGCTCGGCGGCATCGAGATCACGCGCGAGACGCTCGCCCACGCCCGCAAGATGTTGGCCGCGGTGAGCGGTGAGCGGTGAGCGGTGAGCGGTGAGCGGTGAGCGGTGAAGAGCCTACGCCCCCGACTTGCCGTGTCAACCCGGGTGGCGCTTATTTCTTCTTCTTCGCGCGTACGTACAACACCAGGCTGTGGTCGACGATCTCGCAGCCGTGCTTGTCGGCGATCTCGCGCTGCAGGCGTTCGATTTCCTCGCTGGTGAATTCGATGACCTTGCCGGTCTCCACGTCCACCATGTGGTCGTGGTGTTTGCCGCGGTCGATCTCGTAGACCGCCTGGCCGCCCTCGAAGTTGTGCTTGAGCACGAGCCCGGCCGCCTCGAACTGGGTCAGCACGCGATACACCGTGGCCAGGCCGATGTCGTCGTGGTGCTCCAGCAAGCGCCGATAAATATCCTCGGCAGTCAGATGCTTGCCGTCGGAACTTTCCAGGATTTCGAGGATGCGCATGCGCGGGTGGGTGACCTTCAACCCCGCCTTGCGCAGGTCTTGAGTTTCCATGGCCCTCCTCGGTGGGCGGCTAACGAGCGGGGAACCGCGAGTAGTGTATCATCCGCCGCTTTCCATTCGACGATGTCCGCCATGCCGAACGCCTTCCGTGTCGCCGTCTTCGCGCTGCTCGGCGCCACCGCCGCCGCATGCTCGCCGATCTACAAGCTCGACATCCAGCAGGGCAATCTGTTCAACAAGAATCTGGTGGACTCGCTCAAGCCCGGCATGACCAAACGGCAGGTGATGCTGGTGATGGGCTCGCCGTCGATCGTGAGCCCGTTCAACCAGAACCGCTGGGACTACGTCTCGACGCTGCGCAAGGGCAACGGCCGCATGGAGAGCAAGGACCTCACCCTGTACTTCGAGAACGACGCGCTGGTGCGCATCGAGGGCGACTACTTCGCCGAAAATCCGCAAGAGCTCATCAAGGAAGCGACCAAATACAAGCGCCAGTATCCGGACGACAAGCGTCCGGACGAGGACAAGAAGAAGGCGCCGCCGAGCGATCAGTCGTAACTCGGTGATTCGCCACTCAGCGCTGCGCGCGCCGGCGCCGCGCTTCCTTGGGATCGGCCTTGAGCGGCCGATAGAGCTCGACCCGGTCGCCGTCGCGCAAGCGCGCCTCGGGTGCGGTCGCGCGGCCGAAGATGCCGAGCGCCGACGGGGTGAAGCCCGGCAGTTGATCGAGGATGGCACTCGCCCGGATCGCCTCGGCCACCGTGGCGCCCGCGTTGAGTTCGACCTCGCGCCGCAGTTGCCGCTGCGGATCGGCGTAGACGACGGCGACCCGGATGCGCTCAGCCATAGGTGCGCTCGGCGGCGGCGCAGAACTCATCGACCATGCGGTCGGCGAGCTTGTGGAAGCCGCTGCGCAGGATCGGCGCGGCGAGCCGGCCGGAATAGTCGAAATCCAGCGCCAGCGCCACCTTGCAGCCGGCCTCGCCGAGCGCGATGAACTCCCAGGCGCCGGCGAGATGCCGGAACGGACCATCGACCAAGCGCATGGCGATGCGCTGCGGCGGCGACAGCGCATTGCGCGTCGTGAACGCCTGGGTCAGGCCGCCGATGCGCAACTCCAGCCGGGCGGTGACTTCCTCGGCCGTTCGTGTCAGCACCGCGGCCGTCGCGCACCAGACGAAACGGCGCGGATAAGCGGCGACGTCGTTGACCAGGTCGAACATCTGCGTCGGGCTGTAGCGCACGATCGCGCTGCGTCGAATTTCAATCACCGCTCGATTTCCGCGACAATGGCCTGCCGCGCCGTGGCGCACGCCCAGTTTCCCGAAACCGACCTCACGATGTCCAGCGACCGCAAGAAAAATGCCTCCGGCGATGCCACGATCGCGCTCAACAAGCGTGCGCGCCACGAATACCACATCGAGGAGCGCCACGAGGCGGGCCTGGCGCTGCAAGGCTGGGAGGTGAAGAGCCTGCGTGCCGGACGGATCAACTTCGGCGACGCCTACGCCATGGTCAAGGACGGCGAGATCTATCTGTTCGGCGCCTCGATTCCGCCGCTCGCCTCGGCGTCCACCCACGTCCTCGCCGAGGATCGCCGCACGCGCAAGCTGCTGCTGCATCGGGCCGAGATCGACAAGCTGATCGGCGCGGTCGAGCGCAAGGGCTACACCCTGATCCCGACGGCGATGTACTGGAAGAACAACCGCGTCAAGGTCGAGCTCGGTCTGGCCCGCGGCAAGCAGGCGCACGACAAGCGCGCCGCGGAAAAGGAACGCGACTGGCAACGCGAGAAGCAGGCCGCACTGCGGGCGAAGAATCGCCTCGGTTGAACCGCGCGGCCGCGGCCCCATATACTGCAACGGCGTTTTCATCCCGGGGGCGACATGGCTTCGACGGGGATATCGAAATCGCCTGGTGCATGCCGAGGGGGCAGCTTTCCTCGTTAATCCAGCCGCAAACTCATAGTTGCCAACGACGACAACTACGCTCTGGCCGCCTAAGGCCTAGCCCCGATCCCACTTGTGCCTGTGCTCGTGGAGGTAGGGTCATCATCACAGGATCGCCGCTGATCGCCGTCGGCCGATCATCGGCTAACTCCCAGCCGGCTGGTTCCGGGGTGCGCTTCGCACGCCGTGTTGCCCCGGAACGAGACCAAACGGCGCGCTACGCATGTAGAGCCGGGGACGTAGGATCTTCGGACGCGGGTTCGATTCCCGCCGCCTCCACCAATACCCCAAGGCCAACCCTTATCGGTTGGCCTTTTTTCTTGCCTGTTCCCCGCGTGTTGGCGCGTGTTCGCGGCGTGATCTTGCGGACGCAGCCTTCGCGCTAGGGCCGCCTTCGCCCCTCTCGGCCTCTCTGTTCTCTGTTTTCCGCTCAGTGTCCGTGGAGGACTCCGGGGACCAGTACGTGCTCCATCAAGGACTTAGCGGCGACGGTTGCACTCGGCCACTGCCCAGCGGCGGCGACCGAGAGGTCGTGCGGCCGCAAAAAAGCCGCCCGAAGGCGGCGGCGATGTGGTGACAGGGCTTGTCAGGGCATCGTGGCCAGCACCCGGATCTGCTCGGCCCAGCCATAGGGCCAAGGGCGGCCCAGCAGTCGCTCGACGGGGAGCTCGGGGGTGGCGGCGAGGCGCTCCACCAACTCGGGGGCCAGCAGGGTCAGCCGCATCAGGCGATGGACCTGCGAGACGTCCATCCCCTCGGCCTTGGCGATCTCGGCCGCCGAGGCAACCCGTCCCTCGGTGAGCAGCCGCTGCCAGTGGTGCGCCAGCCCAAGCGCGCGCAGCAGCGCGGTGTCCGGGATCTCGGTGCGAGCGGGAGCGGCCCAGCTCGAGTGCGCCTCGATGGCCGTCCGGACCCCAGGGGGTGGGATCACCGCGCGCCGGGTGCCACGCTGGACGAGCCGCCAGGGCACAAAGGTTTCCAGCTTCACGCCGCCGGCCGGTGCCGGGAGTTTCTGGGTGACCGGCGCCCCCTCGAAGCGTCCGCGGTGCTTGGTGCTCACGCGGCCTCCTCGAAGCGTCGCACGATCTCGCGCTGCGCCTCCCAGGCCACCGGCAGCGGATTGCGCTGGAACCAGATCAGGCTCATCCGGCGCGGCTGTCGCCCGGCCATCAGCAGCTCAACGATGTCGGGCGCGAGCAGCGTCAGGCGCAGCAGTTCGTTGACCACCGAGTGGTGCAGCCCTTCGGCGCGCGCAATGGCCGAGCCGCTCGGCATGGCGCCGCTGTCCAACAACCGCTGCCAGTGGAAGGCCCTTGCCATCCCTTCGATGAGCGTGCTGTCGTGCGTGTCCCGGTCCTCGGCCTTGTGCTGAACCAGCCGGCGCACGCCGCGCCGCCGCAGGGTCAGCGGCACAAAGGTTTCGCGAACTCCGTCTTTCATGCTTCGACCTCCAGCAACTCGGCGCCGATGCTCCTGGGCGCGAACTCGCCAATCAAAGCGTCCCAGCCCAGTTCGCGCCACTTCACCTTGATCCCCTGCATCTCGTCGGTGTGGACGAGGTCGATGCGCTCGATCATGAGGTTGGCAATGCGGTGCCGCTCGACCGGGAAGAGCTGATCCCACACGTCGTTCAGCCGCCCCATCGCCATCACGACGGCGGCTTCGTCCATGGGCGCGCCCTGGCGCTGGACCTGGCGCACGACGGCGGCGACGGATTCGGGGCTGGTGAGCACGGTCCGGATCTGGGCCACGACCGCCGCTTCGATCTCGCCGGCGGGCAGGCGCTCGTAGCTCTTGCCGGGTGCGCCGAACCGGCTCTCAGACTTGGAGACGTAGTACTGGTACTTGCGGCCGTTCTTGCGCGAGTACGTTGGGTACATGCGTTCGCCCGTCGGCGCGTACAGCAGCCCCCGCAGCAGCGCGTCGTTGCGCGAGCGGATCTTGGTGTCCACCGACCGCGCGTGGCTGTCGCGGGCCAGCACCGCATGCACCTGATCCCACAGCTGGCGTTCGATGATCGGCTCGTGCTGCGCCGGGTACCACTGGCCGCGATTTGACAGTTCTCCGAGATAGATGCGGTTGCGCAGCACCTTGTGGATGTACTTCTTGTCGATGCGCGTGCCGGTACGCACGCGGCCGTCCTGGGTCGTCCATGCCTTGGTCGTGACGCCCTCGGCAGTCAACCGGGCGGCGATCTGCGTGGGTGATCCGATGGTCAGCATCTCCTCGAACATCCGCCGCACCACCGCCGCCTCGGCTGGGTTGACCACCAGTTGGCGGTTGACCACGTCGTAGCCGATGGTGGGCACGCCGCCCATCCACATTCCCTTCTTCTTGGCGGCGGCGATCTTGTCGCGGATACGCTCGCCGGTGACCTCGCGCTCGAACTGGGCGAAGGACAGCAGGATGTTCAGCGTCAGCCGCCCCATCGAGGTGGTGGTGTTGAACTGCTGCGTGACCGACACGAAGGACACGCCCTGGCGCTCGAACACCTCGACCATCTTGGAGAAGTCGGCCAGGCTGCGCGTGAGGCGGTCGATCTTGTAGACCACCACGATGTCGACCAACCCGCGCTCGATGTCGGCCAGCAGACGCTTGAGGGCCGGCCGCTCGGTGTTGCCGCCGGAGTAGCCGGGGTCGTCGTAGTCGTCGACGACCGGAATCCACCCCTCGGCGCGTTGGCTGGCGATGAAGGCATGGCCCGCCTCCTTCTGCGCGTCGATGGAGTTGAACTCCTGGTCGAGTCGTTCATCCGACGACACCCGGCAGTAGACCGCGCAGCGCTTGCGCGGCTTCGAGGATGCGATTTCCGCCATCAGACACCTCCCTTCAGGCCGAAGAACAGCGGGCCGCTCCAATGCTGGCCGGTGATGTGCCGCGCCACGGCGGTCAGGCTCTTGAAGCGGCGGCCTTCGTATTCGAAGTGACCGTCGGCGTCGACCGTCACCCGATGCTCGCGCTCGCCCCATTCGCGCAGCAGCACAGTGCCGGGGGCGAAGTCGAACTTGCGCGCGCGGGCACGCAGTTTGATCTTGGAGTGCTTGGCGCCGATGGCCTCCAGGCGCTGGCGGGTTTGGGGGGGCAGGCCGCCGAAGGCTTCCTCCTGCAGCTTGTAGGCAAGGCGCGATTCAACAAAGGTGCGGTTCGGAAACTCCGGTCGGCGCTCGAAGTAGCGATCCCAGAGCGTCCAGAGCTCGGCCATCGGCAGGTGGCCCAGTTCGGCAATCCGTGCGGCGACGCTGGCGTGCTTGTCGTTCATGTCGTTCATCACAACGGCTCCTGTAGAGAGGGGGTTGTATGAACGCGCTGGTGGGGCAGGAAGCCAAGCTCGATGTCGCGCTGGTTTGGCTTCGGTGCGACACGCGTACGGACAATAGCGCTTGCGAGGATGGCAGTGATCTCACCCGCACGCGCGGCGGGGCTCATGTCTGCGGGAGAAGGCAGTTCGAGGTGGTTCATGACGGCTCCAGGGAATCGAAACCGTCAGTGATGGTCCGCGAGGCCGTCCGAAACGGATGGCAACGCATAGCAATGCGTCTCTATCTTGCAAATCTTGTTTCGCAAGAATACAATGCGGTTCTTTCCTCAGAGGACTGCCATGCTCGACCGTCTTTCCCCTCGCTTGGTGGGCTATCGCGTGAAAGCTGCACGCGAGGGCAAGGGCTGGACGCAAGAACAGTTGACTGCCGCGATGGGCATCAACGATCGGCAGACGCTGTCGGACATCGAGAAGGGCAAGCGGCTGGTGAAGCCAGATGAGTTGGTCCTGCTGTCCGACGTGCTCGACCGCGACGTCGAGTTCTTTCTGGACCCGTTCGCTGTCACCGGCGAGGCTCAGTTCAACTGGCGCGCAGCTCCCGAGATCGACGAGGCGAGCCTGGACGCGTTCGAGCTAAAGGCGGGCCAGTGGATTGGCCTCCTGCGATGGCTGAGGGCGTCAGAGAACCAGCAAGGCCCGCTCAAGCACAGCCTGAGGCTCACCGCGCAGTCCTCGTTCGAGGATGCCCAGGCGCGGGCCGAAAGCCTCGTACAGGCGCTGGAGTTGGGTGATGTGCCCGCCGAGCGCCTGATTGAGCGCGTGGAGCGCGGTCTCGACATTCCGGTGCTGTTCGTGGATACCGTCCAAACCGAGGAAGGCGAGTCGATTTCAGGCGCGACCTGCCACTTGCAGGATCTGGGCGTCATCCTTATCAACCGTCACGAGCCCGAATCGCGGCGCTTCTACGACCTCGCGCATGAGCTGTTCCATGCGCTGACTTGGGACGCGATGCAGCCCGACCACCGGGAATCGAATTCGGTTGAGGACCGCTCCCGGGGCAAGCGCATCGAGCAACTGGCCAACAACTTCGCGGCTGCGCTGCTCATGCCGACGGCATCGCTGGACCGTCTGATTGACCGACGCCGCATCGACGACGCAGCCCACCTAGCGGAGATTGCAGCCCAGCTGCGCGTGGCGCCGGCAGCGCTGGCGTGGCGGCTGTTCAACCTGCGATGGATCACGGAGCCGACGCGCCAGGCGCTCCTGTCTGAGCGGCAGCGGCTCTCGCGATCTGCAATTCCGAAGCGTTTCTCGCCTGTGTTCGTTGCGATGCTGCATCGGGCGATCGACCATGGGAGGCTGTCGGCGCGTAAGGCAGCTAAGGCGATGGGCATGAGCCTCACGCAGCTGGTCGACCTGTTTGCTGAGCATTCCTTGGCTGCACCCTATGAGCTTTGAGGTGCGCCCGGAATGCAGCAGGTCGTCGCTCCTCACGCCCGGGTCCGCGTTTTCGTCGACACCAATGTCATCCTCGAAGCCTTCCGCGTTGGGTGCTGGTCATCACTGGCAACTACCTTTTCGATTGAAACCGTCGAGAAGTGCGTCGAGGAAGCCCTGACAGGGGACCCGACTGATCCGCGCCACGTAGCTGTCGATCGCGACGTTCTGGTCGCAGGTTTGTCGGCGCGCCACCCGGTCGACAAACGCACCATCGCCAGGTTCGGGCTTGCCCATCCGGCCAGCGCTGGACTCGACGCCGGGGAGCTTCACTTGCTGGCCTGGCTCCATGACCAAGGATTGATGGGGACAGTCAAGCTGCTGCTATCGACGGCGGACAAGGCGGCGATCGTCGCCGCCGGTCGTCTCGACTGGCTCGATCTGGTGACGTCTCTGGAGCAATTGGCCCAGCAAGCCGGCGTCGGCCGAGTTCAGATCGACCAAATGGCTCGCCACTACCGCCAGCGGTGGCTCGATGAGATCAAGGTGAAGGTCCGTCTCGGGATCATCCCCTGACAGGAAGGTTGAGCAACAAGAACGAACAATGACCCAGGCGAAGAAGAACACTGCCTCGTTCCATCGGTTTGTTGAAACCGCATCCCTTGGTGCCATTCGGACGCTTTGCGACAGCGTCAGCGACCTGGCAGGTCAGCTGTGGGTTACGTCCGCGCTCGCGCAACTGACGCCTGAGGCCGATGCCCAGACGTGTGCCCAGGCTCGACGGGCGCTGTCCGACGGCTGCCGACATCTGACCACGGAATCCCTGTCGAGGCTTGAAGGCGATGCGCGACGGGTGATCGCATTGGCCGAAGGCAAAGGTCCCGCGGCAATCAAAGTCGTCGAGCGCGACATCTACAAATTCGATGATCCGGAAGGCGGACTACGTGCCGGCTTTGATGCACAGACCGACGACCTTGGGAGATCGGTGTTCCTGCTGATTCGGGTGCCCCAGCTGTTCGAGGAGGCCGAGCGATTCCACTTCGCCGAGCACTATCGGAATTTCGGTCGCCTCTATGAAGCCTTCGAGGTCGACTGCGACCAACTGGCGCAATTCGAGTGGAACGAAGCCGCCAAGGCCGCGTTCGAGACCAAGATCAAGGAGCAGCTGCAGATCTCCGGTCCTTGCCTCATTCAGCACTTCGAGGTCTCCCAGTCTGATGACGGTGCAGGTTCGCCTTCACTGCACATGTTCTTGATCCGGCATGCCGGAATGACCAGCAGCGTCCAGGACACCTTGCCCGATCTCTCTCTACAGCCCATCCACTACAAGCCTCCGGTCGAAGCAACACTGCTATTCGAACCTGCCCAGAAGCGGATCGAGGTGTTCGCCGAGCAGGCAGCCGAGCGTCCGCTGATCGCCGCTGCGTTCGCGGAAGTCGCGACGGGATCAGATCTTTCAGGTAGGCCGATGTCGCTTCGCCAGTACAACCTGGAGCGCTTCTATCGGTCGCTTCATCTGTCGCAAGCCGAGGTGGAACATCTTGGTGTTTTGGACGTGCGAGTGGTCGAGGCCGAAGCGCGGCCGCAGAACCTCAAGCGCCGTGTGGTGGTAAAGGTCGACAAGGACGACGACATCGATACCGCAGCGCGCGCCATGCTCGGCGACAACAACATCTTCAGCCGGGCAACGTTGATCAGCCGGGTCGTGATCAACCTGCGGTTCGAACGTAACGGTAAGGAGGTGAACCTGCCGATCACGCTGAGCGCGCCTAATCGTTGCAACCTAGCAAGCCGTCAGGACCCGCGCGACCGCGAGTTGGGCTATGCGGTCCTTGAGGCCTACGGCATCGTCAGATCGGTCGCGCCACTCGATGCCGCGAGCGAGGCCGGGCAGTTCAGCGCGATGCTGCGGTTGTATGAGTCGGATTGTGCGGAAGTCTCCCGCGCTGAACTGCACAACTGGGGCGCGGACGTTTCCGTGCTGCGGTCGGCGGGCTTCCTGGTTCCGAAGGCGCGGGCATCATTTGTGACCCGAGTTCGCGACGATGGGACGGTACTCCAGGCGCCAGTGCGTTCGATTGAAGGGCGGCTGGTCTTTGACGACCCGCAGACCGGACTCCTGGTTGCGGTTGATCCCAGCGAGCTGGAGCGATTCGAGGTCAAACGGGACTGGCTCACCGAGCGTGTCATCAAGGGGTTGCGCGGGGCGATGCGCATGGGGCGCACGCCGCGGTCAACCGGTCCCGTCGTGAAGCTCGGTACGCTGGTCGACGGAAACGACGATGTTCCGGTGCACCTGGCTCGCTGCCTTGACCGAATGGATGTCATTGCCTCTGTAGACAGCAGTCTGCGCGGCGACGGTCAGTCGGGCTGGGGTGTGGTTCTGACAGCCACGGAGGTTTGTCCTGAGTTCCTCGGGGCGAACGTCATCGTGCAGTTGGCTGACGTCCTGATGGCGGACGAAGCTGGAATCACTGTCGACCAGACACGGCTGATGCAGATCCTGCGCGATGGTCGCCAGCGAGCCATCGCCGCAGCCGTTCCTGATCTGCGCATCACCTGCGATATCGCGGGCAAGGAAACGGCCACGCTCATCATCCCTGGCAAGCTGCCGTTCTCTCTCGTCGGGGGCAAACAAGTTCTGGTGGTCGAGCGCTTGATGCAAGCGCATCGCGCAGGCAATCCGGTTGTCACCGGTGGCGCGCTGTTCGAAGGCATGAGCAGCAAGTCTCCTGCCCAGCTCTTTACTGGCGATACCTGGAAGCAGTACATCGGGCATCCACCCGACAAGTCCCGGGGGTGGATGCTGCTGCTCTGATCGCTACCTCTAGAGGAGTCAACGCCGTGCGGGCTGCCCTTGGGCAGCCCGTTCTGCTTCTGGCATCCACCTACATTCGACCTACAAAACATCAGCGGACGACCTACAGACCGATTCGAAGAATGAGACGTGCCCTTTCACTACACAGGAGCACATCTCGTGAATACCCGAGTCCCTTCTGTTCAGACGCGCAGCCAATCTGCACGCTGGACGCAATCTGCAGGCGAAGTCCGCCTTGCCCTCAACGAGCATGAGCTGGCGGCCCGCTGGGGCCTGTCGGTCAAGACCCTGCGCCGCTGGCGTCAAGAGCAGCTCGGCCCGGTCTTCTGCAAGCTGGGCGCCCGCGTCACCTACCTGATCTCCGAAGTCGAAGCTTTCGAACGGCGCGTCTCGCGCTACTCGACCTTTGCTCGGGCGTACCAGTGAGGGAGACGGCCATGAGTGACCTGACCGTATTCCCCGCCGACATTGCCGCGATGTCGGTCGGCCAATTGGCCGCGCTTCCGCCTGACCAGAAGGCCGAGATCTCCCGCAACCTCGACGAAGCCCTTGATTGGCTCAAGAAGGCGCGCGCCAAGTTCGACGTGGCGCTGGATGCGGCCTATGGCGAACAGGTCCGCGCCGCGCGCTTCGAGGCCGGCAAGGACTTCGGCGTCATCCATCTCCAGGACGGCCCGCTGCGCGTCACGGTCGACACCCCGAAGCGCGTGTCCTGGGACCAGGCGCAGCTCGCTGCCACCGCTCGGCGCATCGCCGAGGCCGGCGAGAAGGTCGAGGACTACCTGGACGTCGAGTTCAGCGTCTCCGAGTCGCGCTTCAACAACTGGCCCGCGGCTCTGCGCTCGCAGTTCGAGGCCGCGCGCACGGTCAAGCCTGGCAAACCCACGTTTCGGCTGACCTTGACCTCGGAGGACTGATCCATGAACAACGAACTGATTCCGTTCGATTTCGAGGGCCGGCCGGTCCGTGTTGTCACCGACGCACAAGTCGAGCCGTGGTTCGTCGCGGCGGATGTCGCCCAGTCGCTCGACTACCGCATGGCCAGCGACATGACCCGCTCGCTCGATGACGACGAGAAGGGTACGCAGATTGTGCGTACCCCCTCGGGCGATCAGGAGATGCTGGTCATCAACGAATCCGGCTTGTACTCGGCGATCCTCAAGAGCCGCAAGCCCGAGGCCAAGCGTTTCAAGCGCTGGGTGACCCGCGAGGTGCTGCCGGCCATCCGCAAGACGGGTCGCTACGCGCTGTCTGGAACACCGGCACTGCCTGCCCCGACCCAAGACCGTGTGAGCTCGATTCTGCTGATCGGCGAGGCCGTCGCCAAGGTTCCCGGGGTGAAGCCCGGCATCGCGATGGCGGCCACGCTCACATGCATCCACGAGAACACGGGCTTGGCGGTCGAGACCCTGCGACGCGCGCTGCCGGCCGCGAACGAGGCGATTTGCTCGCTCAACGCCACCCAGCTCGGCAAGCTGCTCGGCCTGTCTGCCAAGGCCACCAACCAGCGTCTGGCCCAGCACGGCCTGCAGTTCCGCAACGAACGCGACGAGTGGGAGCTGACCGAGGCCGGCGAGGCTTGGGCCGAAGCGATGCCGTACTCGCGCAACGGGCACAGCGGCTATCAGATTCTCTGGAACCCCGCCGTCGCCGAGCAGCTGAAGGAGGTGGCGTGATGGCCCTTCCCATCATCACCGCCGACCAACGTCTGCGCGAGAAGCAGGGCGTGAAGCTCGTGCTTCTGGGCAAGAGCGGCATCGGCAAGACCACCCAGCTCAAGACACTGCCCGAGGCCTCGACTCTGTTCGTCGATCTGGAGGCCGGCGACTTGGCCGTCAAGGACTGGCGCGGCGACTGCGTGCGTCCGACCACCTGGCCGGAGTTCCGGGATCTGGTCGTATTCCTGGCCGGCCCCAACCCGGCATTGCCGCCCGAGGCGCCGTTCTCGGACGCGCACTACCGGCACGTGTGCGAGCGCTACGGCGACCCGGCGCAACTGGCCAAGTACGACACCTACTTCGTCGACAGCATCACTGTGCTGGCGCGGCTGGCGCTGATCTGGTCGAAGGCGCAGCCGCAGGCTGTGTCCGAGCGCACTGGCAAGCCGGACACGCGCGGCGCCTACGGACTGCTCGGTACCGAGATGCTGACCGCGCTCACCCACTTGCAGCATGCCCGCGGCAAGCACGTCGTGTTCGTCGCGATTCTCGACGAGCGCATCGACGACTTCAACCGCAAGGTGTTCGTGCCCCAGATCGAGGGCGCCAAGACCGCTGCCGAACTGCCCGGCATCGTCGACGAGGTGGTGACGCTCGCCGAGATCAAGGCCGAGGACGGCAGCGCCTACCGCGCCTTCGTCACCCACACCCTGAACCCCTACGGCTACCCGGCCAAGGACCGCTCCGGTCAGCTCGATGTGCTGGAGCCGCCCGACCTGCGCGCGCTGATCGAGAAGTGCGCCGCCGCCACCCACATCCCGAACACCACCAAGGAATAAGCCATGACCGCTTGGAACGACTTCAACGACGCCGAACAGCAGCAGACCTTCGACCTGATCCCCAAGGGCACGGTCGCCCGAGTCCGGATGACTATCAAGCCCGGCGGATACGACGACCCGGTGCAGGGCTGGACCGGTGGATACGCCACGCAGAGTTTCGAGACCGGCTCGGTCTACCTGGCCTGCGAGTTCGTCGTGCTGGAGGGCGAGTACGCCCGCCGCAAGATGTGGAGCAATGTCGGCCTGCACAGCCCAAAGGGACCGGCTTGGGGGAACATGGGGCGGAGCTTCGTCCGTGCCGCGCTGAACTCTGCGCGCAACATCCGCCCTCAGGACAGTTCGCCGCAGGCCGCCGCTGCCCGCCGCATCCAGGGCTTCCACGAGCTCGATGGCCTGGAGTTCGTTGCGCGCATTGACATCGAGAAGGACGGGCGCGGCGAACTGCGCAACGTCGTGAAGATGGCGGTCGAGCCCGACCAGGCGGACTACGCCCAAGCGTTGGGCGCGGCGCCTGTACCCGCTGCGGTGACGCGTTCTGCATCTGCACCGGCGGCTCCCATGCAGGCAGTCCGCCCTGCCGTCCCTGGCAAGCCCGCCTGGGCGCAGTGAGGGGGGCGGATGAAATGCTGGGTCTGCAAACGACAGGCCCGGGGCTTCGGCCACACCGACAACCGGCACGGTGTCGGCGATCCCCGGCGCTACCCCATCGACTGGGTGTTCTGCTCGCGTCGCTGCCAGGAGGCGTTTCACGCGCTTTACGGCAACTGGCTGCGCGTGAAGGAAGGGGCGCGAAACGAGACGGAGGTCACCATGATCGATCCGTCTGACGTCGAGCTGGCCGCCATGCGCAAGTGCCTCAAGGCTTTCGGCGAAGCGGCAGGCGAGATCGGCTTTGCCAAGCCACTCGGTGAGTACGCGGAGGCAGAGGCGTTGCAGGTTATCGACGCCATCGTCACCTGCTACACGGAGGCGATGGTCGAGCACCATGAGGCGACCAAGTACCCCCCAGTGCGCGGAATGACGCCAACGCCCGACCCCATGAGGGCGGATGCGAGCCCATTCGCCGACATGGCCGACGACCTGCCTTGGGAACATCCCGGGCAGCAGACCAAGGGGAAGAAGCCATGATGGACTTCAACTCCTCGGCCAGTCTCTCTGGCCTTCTGACCGCGTTGATCGATACCGGGATGCAGCGCGCCCGGGCAGCGCAGCCGCGACGCACCTATCTGGGCGCATCGCGCCTCGGGGCCGAGTGCGAGCGTGCATTGCAGTACGAGTACGCCGCGGCTCCGGTCGATGCCGGCCGCGACACTGACGGGCGCATCCTGCGCATCTTCGAGCGCGGTCACGTCATGGAAGACTGCGCGGTGACGTGGCTGCGTGCGGCGGGCTTCGATCTGCGCACACGCAAGGCCAACGGCGACCAGTTCGGCTTCACCGCCTTGGACGGCCGCCTGCAGGGGCACGTCGATGGCGTGATCGTGGCCGGTCCCGACTTGGGTCATGGCTTCGGGTATCCGGCGCTGTGGGAGAACAAGTGCCTGGGCTCGAAGTCATGGCGCGAGTTGGAGAAGTACCGGCTCGCTGTCGCCAAGCCCGTGTATGCGGCCCAGGTGGCGCTGTACCAGGCCTACCTTGATCTGCACGAACACCCGGCGCTGTTCACCGCAGTCAACGCAGACACGATGGAGATTTACGCCGAGCTGGTGCCCTTCGATGCGGCGCTCGCGCAGCGCATGTCGGACCGCGCGGTCAAGGTGATCACCGCGACTGAGGCCGGTGATCTGCTGCCGCGCTCGTTCTCCGAATCTACCCACTTTGAATGCCGGATGTGCCCGTGGCAGGACCGGTGCTGGAGGAGTCAGGCATGAGCACCAAGCCCGATGCCGTCATGGCCGTCGAACCGATGATCGACGCCAAGCAAGCGGCCGCGTCGCTGCGGCTTCCGTACTACTGGTTCGCCGACCCGGCGATGCGCAGCAAGTACCGCATTCCGCACTACCTCCTGGGCGGGCTCGTTCGGTACCGGCTGTCAGAACTGTCTGCATGGGCGGCTCACAGCACTGCTGCGCAGGGGCGTGATGCTTTGCGGCCAAGCAAAGCCGAGGGGGGCGAATGATCGACTTCAACGACGTTGCTCCCGCCCCGGAGCGCAGCCTCGATGCCGAGCGCGATCAGATCCGCGCTGCCTTGTTGGCCCGGCTCGAATCGGTGCTGTTCACCCTGTTTCCTGCCGGCAAGAAGCGGCGAGGCAAGTTCCTGATCGGTGACGTGATGGGCAGCCCCGGCGACAGCCTTGAAGTGGTGCTCGAAGGCGAAAAGGCCGGCTTGTGGACCGACCGTGCTACGGGCGACGGCGGTGACATGTTCGACGTGATCGCCCGCCATATCGGCTCGGACGTCCACGCCGACTTCCCGCGCGTGCTCGGTGTTGCCGCTGACCTGATCGGTCGCGCTCGGCCGGTTGCGCCGCGTCGGCCGAAGAAGGAGGCTCCGGTCGATGACCTTGGTCCGGCCACCGCCAAGTGGGACTACCTCGACGCCGCTGGCCGACTGATCGCGGTCGTCTACCGCTACGACCCGCCCGGCCAGAGGAAGGAATTCCGTCCCTGGGACGCGCGCCGCCGCAAGATGGCCCCGCCCGAGCCGCGCCCCCTCTACAACCAGCCGGGTCTGACGACGGCAGCGCAGGTCGTGCTCGTCGAAGGCGAGAAGTGCGCGCAGGCGCTGATCGACGCTGGCATCGTGGCCACCACTGCCATGCACGGCGCCAACGCGCCGGTGGACAAGACTGACTGGTCGCCGCTGGCCGGCAAGGCGGTACTTGTCTGGCCCGACCGCGACAAGCCGGGGTGGGAGTACGCGGTGCAAGCGGCTCAGGCCATCCTGTCCGCCGGCGCCAAGTCCTGCCACATCCTCTACCCACCTGAGGATGCCGCCGAGGGCTGGGACGCGGCCGACGCCATGTCCGAAGGCTTCGACGTGGCGGCCTTCCTGGCCCACGGCCCGCGTGTGCAGATGCACGACATCGCGGACCCCGGAGAGCCGGTGGTCGGTACTGACGAATCGGTATGGGGTACCGAAGACGCACTGGCGCTGGCCTTCACTCGTCGCTACCACCGTGACTGGCGCTACGTTGCCGCGTGGGGACGGTGGTTGGTGTGGGATGGTCAGCGCTGGCGCACCGAGGACACGCTGGCCGCGACTGATCTCATCCGCGGCGTCTGCCGGCATGCAGCCGTCCAGGCCGATAACCCCAAGGTGGCGGCCAAGCTGGCCACCTCTGGCACCGTTGGCGGCGTGGAACGGCTGGCTCGCGCGGATCGGCGACATGCCGCAACCACGGCCGAATGGGACGCCGATTCCTGGCTGCTCAACACGCCGGGCGGTGTTGTCGATCTCAAGACGGGTCGGCAGCGCCCGCACGACCGGGCAGACCGGATGACCAAGATCACCACTGCCACGCCGGCCGGCGACTGCCCGACCTGGCGGCAGTTCATCGCCGAAGTGACTGGCGGCGATGCCGCGTTGCAGGCGTACATGCAGCGCATGGCGGGCTACGCGCTCACCGGATCGACGCAGGAGCACGCGCTGTTCTTTCTCTACGGGACCGGTGCGAATGGCAAATCTGTGTTCGTCAACACGTTGGCCACGATCCTGGGCGACTACGCGTCGAACGCGCCGATGGACACCTTCATGGAGACCCGTACCGATCGACATCCGACTGACATGGCTGGCCTACGCGGCGCGCGTTTCGTGGCAGCGATCGAGACGGAGCAAGGGCGGCGGTGGGCCGAATCCAAGGTCAAGAGCCTCACGGGCGGCGACAAGATCTCCGCGCGCTTCATGCGCCAAGACTTCTTCGAGTTCTTTCCGCAGTTCAAGCTCTTCGTCGCTGGCAACCATAAGCCGGCCATCCGCAACATCGACGAGGCGATGAAACGGCGGCTGCACTTGATCCCGTTCACGATCACCGTGCCGCCCGAGCGCCGGGATAAGCACTTGCAACAGAAGTTGCTGGCTGAGCGAGACGGCATCCTGGCCTGGGCGGTGCAGGGCTGCCTGGACTGGCAGCGCCTGGGTCGGCTCGATCCGCCGCAACAGGTGGTGGAAGCGACCGAAGAGTACTTCGAAGCCGAGGACGCGCTGGGCCGTTGGCTCGACGAGCGCTGCGTGCTCGACGCCAATTCCAAGTCACTGACCAGCGAACTCTTTGCCGACTGGAAGCAGTGGGCCGAGTCCGCCGGCGAGTTCGCCGGCTCCCAGAAGCGCTTTGCTGACCTGCTGCTCACCCGTGGCGTGGAGAAGTGGCGCAACACCGTGGGGCTGCGCGGCTTCCGAGGCGTGGGCCTCAAGCACCCGCCCGCGCCCGCCTACACCCCCTACGCCGATCACTGACCGCCATGACCACCGATCGGACTGACGGATTTGACGGTCCACGTCGTAAGTTTTCCCGCGCGGGCGCGCGTACACGCGCCTCAAGCGGGTTTCGATGCGGTCTGTCCGATGTGTCAGTCCCCAAACAAGGACTGCATCCATGAACCCGACTCTTTTGGCCCTCGACCTGGGCACCCGAACCGGCTGGGCGCTGCGCAGCAGTGACGGCCACATCACAAGTGGCAGCGAGAGCTTCCGCCCGCAACGATTCGAAGGCGGCGGGATGCGCTTCTTGCGCTTCAAGCGCTGGCTCACCGAAATCAAGTCTCAGGCGGACGGCATCGGCGCGCTGTACTTCGAGGAGGTTCGCCGCCATGCCTCGACAGACGCGGCGCATACCTACGGTGGATTTCTTGCAACGCTGACCGCGTGGTGTGAGCACCACCAGATTCCGTACCAGGGCGTGCCTGTCGGCACCATCAAGAAGCACGCCACCGGCCGGGGTAACGCTGGCAAGGACCAGGTCATTATCGCTGTCCGTAGCCGAGGACATGCGCCGGTCGACGACAACGAAGCCGACGCACTGGCGCTGTTGCATTGGGCGATTCAGGACCACGGCGTGGGGCAGGAGGTGTGAGATGAAGATCCCGACTCCGCCCTACCGCTGTCCACTTGGCAGGCTCCAACCCGAGGCGACCGACCTCGAGTTGCTCAAGCAACGCGGCTGGCGCGATCAGCACATTCTGGTCATCAACGAAACCGACGAGCGGTTGGACTTCGTCGAGCGCGAGTTCGTGCGCCGCATCGGCGAACGTCTCTACGGCGCAGGAGGGCCGCGCCGTGGCTGAGTGGACCATCGAGGACGTGGCAGCTCGCTTCGAAGAGGCTGCCACCACCGGAAGACGCCTACCCCCGGTGCGGGTGCAGGGCTACTTCAACACCTGGCCGGTCTTCGTGCGACAGGAGTGGGAGGCGTTCGCCGCCGACGAGAAGGTCTACCGGCCTTTCCCACCCAGCCCTGAGGCTGTCGATCGCATGCTGGAGACGATGCGCTGGGTGCAGTGGCTCGAGGTCGAGCAGCGCCACCTGGTGTGGATGCGGGCCAAGCGCTACGGCTGGCGAGACATCACGATCCGATTCGCGTGCGATAGGACGACGGCATGGCGGCGCTGGCAGAAGGCGCTGCAGATGGTGGCTGACCGGCTCAATGGCGAGGGGGCACGGCTGCCGTCCAAAGCCGTGGGCAACGTCGGGTAACGACGATCGCCTGTGTCCTCGTGTTGCTGTCCTTGTCCATTTTCGAGATCGACCACGCTGCAACAAACCGGGGCTTCGTCGCTACTATTTCAGCTATGTTCTGGACAGCAGTGGCGGTTGAGGCGGCGGCCCCAGGCGAAAGGGGTCCTTCCTCCCGAAGATGCCATGCGGGGGGCGCGAGCGCGGCATTCGCCTAGCGTCCGACTGCAAACCCAGGTTTGCAGGGGTTTGCAGGTTTGCACCCCGACCCATCCAGCCCCGCCAGTGATCGCATCACTTGCCCGACGCCTCCCTCGCGGAGGCGTTTCTATTTCCTCGGCCCGCGACCGGTTGGCTCCTTGCCGATCCGGGCCGTTTTCATTTGAGGTTCCGATCCTGAAGATGCTCAACGTCGACTACCGCAAGGTCGAGACGCTGATTCCGTACGCACGTAACCCGCGCACGCATTCCGACGCGCAGGTGGCCAAGATCGCCGCGAGCATCGTCGAGTACGGCTGGACCAACCCGGTGCTGGTCGATGGCGACAACGGCGTCATCGCCGGGCATGGACGGCTCGCCGCCGCCCGAAAGCTCGGCCTCGAAGATGTGCCGGTGATCGAGCTGGGCCACTTGACGCCGGCGCAGAAGCGCGCCTACGTCATCTCCGACAACCGCCTGGCCCTCGACGCTGGGTGGGATGAGGAACTGCTGGCGCTGGAGTTGGCTGAGCTGTCCGAGGCCGGCTACGACCTGGCGCTGACCGGATTCGACGAGTCCGAGATCGACGCGCTGCTCGCGCCCGAGCCGGCCGACGCCGAGTCGGACGCAGAATCGGAGGATGCGGCCGACGACGTGCCTGAGGCACCGGCCGTCCCGGTCTCCCGCACCGGTGACATCTGGGTACTCGGCAAGCACCGTCTCATCTGCGGTGATGCCACCGACGCGCAGGTGGTCGCCACGCTGATGCAAGGCGAGGCGGCCGCGTTGTGCTTCACCTCGCCGCCCTATGGCAACCAGCGCGATTACACCAGCGGCGGCATCGCCGACTGGGATGGTCTGATGCGCGGCGTGTTTGCCAGCCTGCCGATGGCCACAAGCGGCCAGGTGCTGGTCAACTTGGGTCTGATCCACCGCGACAACGAGGTCGTCCCGTACTGGGACGGCTGGCTCGCGTGGATGCGGACGCAGGGCTGGCGGCGCTTCGCCTGGTACGTGTGGGACCAGGGGCCCGGCATGCCGGGCGACTGGGCGGGCCGCTTCGCCCCGAGCTTTGAGTTCGTCTTCCACTTCAACCGAGCGAGCCGCAAGCCCAACAAGATCGTGCCCTGCAAGCACGCCGGCCAGGAGTCGCACCTGCGCGCCGATGGATCGTCGACCGCCATGCGCAGCAAGGATGGCGAGGTCGGAGGCTGGACCCATGCTGGCCAGCCGACGCAGGACACACGCATCCCCGACTCAGTGATTCGCGTGATGCGCCACAAGGGCAAGATCGGCCAGGGGATCGACCACCCGGCCGTGTTCCCAGTGGCGCTGCCCGAGTTCGTCATCGAGGCGTACACGGACCCCGGCGATCTCGTGTTCGAGCCGTTTGGTGGCAGCGGCACGACGATGCTGGCCGCCGAGCGCACCGGTCGGATCTGCCGCACCGTCGAGATCGCGCCCGAGTACGTGGACGTCGCCGTGCGCCGCTTCCGGCAAAACCATCCGGAGGTGCCGGTGACCCTGCTCGCGACCGGCCAGTCCTTCGAGGAGGTGGCGGCCCAGCGGCTGGCGCCGGAGGAGGTCGCGGCATGACGGCGTCCTGGCTGGCCGACAAGATCGAGCAGTGGCCGACGGCCAAGTTGCTGCCGTATGCGCGCAATGCGCGGACGCACTCGGACGCGCAGGTCGCCCAGATCGCCGCGTCCATCGCCGAGTTCGGCTTCACGAACCCCATCCTCGCCGGAAGCGACGGGGTGATCGTCGCCGGGCACGGGCGTCTCGCGGCTGCGCAGAAGCTCGGGTTGGAGGTGGTCCCGGTCGTGGTCCTGGATCACCTGAGCCCAACGCAGCGCCGGGCGCTGGTGATCGCCGACAACCGCATCGCCGAGAACGCGGGCTGGGACGAGGCGATGTTGCGCATCGAACTGGAGGCCCTGCAGAGCGAAGGCTTTGACCTGGACATCACGGGCTTCGACGCTGATGCCTTGGCCGAGCTGATGGCCGGCGACGAGCCCGACGCCGAGGGCCAGACCGATGACGACGCGGTGCCCGAGGTCACCGAAACAGCAGTCTCGCGCCCGGGCGACATCTGGTTGCTCGGACACCACCGCCTGCTCTGCGGCGATGCGACGGTCGCCAACAGCTACGAACACCTGCTGGCCGGCGAGTCAGTGGACATGGTCTTCACCGATCCTCCCTACAACGTCAACTACGCCAACAGCGCAAAGGACAAGATGCGCGGCAAGGATCGCGCGATCCTGAACGACAACCTGGGTGACGGCTTCTACGACTTCCTGCTCGCCGCGCTGACGCCGACCATCGCCCAGTGCCGTGGCGCGATCTACGTGGCGATGTCCTCCAGCGAGCTTGACGTGCTGCAGGCCGCGTTCCGCGCCGCGGGCGGCCACTGGTCGACCTTCATCATCTGGGCGAAGAACACCTTTACGCTGGGTCGCGCGGACTACCAGCGCCAGTACGAACCGATCCTGTACGGCTGGCCGGAGGGGGCGCAGCGTCACTGGTGCGGCGACCGTGACCAGGGCGACGTGTGGAGCATCAAGAAGCCGCAGAAGAACGACCTGCACCCGACCATGAAGCCGGTCGAGCTGGTCGAGCGCGCGATTCGCAATTCGAGCCGCCCGGGCAACGTGGTCCTGGACCCGTTTGGTGGCTCGGGCACGACACTCATCGCCGCCGAGAAGTCAGGGCGGCAGGCGCGGCTGATCGAGCTCGACCCCAAGTACGTCGACGTGATCGTGCGCCGTTGGCAGGACTGGACAGGAAAGCAAGCCGCCCGTGAGGGGGACGGTTTGTTGTTCCCTTCGGTGACGGCTCTGGGATAAGCCTGGCAATGTGCCTACAACGGCTACTTGTAGCCGCTGTCTTTCATGCGCCGCACGTATTCGTCCAACGGCATCCCTGATCGGTCGAAGACCTCCTTCCCAGTAAAGCCCGTCCTGGGAGTGCGAGGCTCAAATCCCTTGCGGCCCTTCTCGGCAGGAATACCAATCTTGCATTCGGGGCAGACGGTAGGCGGGGCAGCGTCGATTACGGCCCGACATGCTGGGCAGCGAATGGTCTTCTTCATGGTTCTCCCAGATTCCGCAGCAGGCGTTTCCAACGGACGTAATTATCGCAATCACTATCTCGATTGAATACATGGCGCCTCAGGCGGAAATTGCTTCGTCGGTGATCGCACAGTGAATCACGAAGCCCGTCAGGTACGGCAGGCCGCGCGGGATGCCGTACTGCTTGCTGGTCTGACGGCCGATCGTCCAGCCCATCCATTGCCGGGTGGCGGCGTGGATTGCTTCCTCCAGCGTCTGACCGCGGTACAGACCGCTGTGCACCTCGTCCGCGAAGTGGCGGCCGTGGCGGCTGTCGAGGAAGATCCGCACCGATTCGAGGGACTCTCCGGTGGCATCCGAGACGGTGGTCATCGCCAGGCGCCAGGCGGCCTCGGCCTGCTCGTTCATCGTGCCCCAGAAGCCCCAGGCGTCGTTCTGGGTGCCGGGGATGGTCTGCTGGATCGTCATGGTGGTACCCGTTCTGTGGATCGTTGCGATGCGTCTATGAACGCGCTGTTCGATCAGGAAGCCAAGCTCTTCTCGGCCTCCTTCTCGATCTTTCTGCTCAGACGACCCGGTAGATCCGTTCGCCGCCCTGCGGCTTCTCGGAGACGATGGCGAGACCCAGCTTCTTCTTGAAGGCGCCAGCGAAGGTGCCGCGTACCGTGTGCGGCTGCCAGCCGGTGGCCTCGCAGATCTGGCGGACCGTCGCGCCCTCAGGGCGCTTGAGCATGCGGATCACGTCGGCCTGCTTGCTGTTCTCGCGGGTACGCGGCTTCTCAGTCGGGCGCTCCTGCGCCCAGGTTGCCTCGGCGGCAGTCACGGCAGCCTCGATCTCAGGGTCCGCCTCAATCGGTGCGGCGGCAGGCGCGGCCGGTTCGGGGCGCTGGCGTCCCAGCGCGTCGTAACCCTCGGCCGCCACGAAGCAGTCGGTGCCGTCGGTCGTGATCAGCGCGCGGCTGAAGAGACCGTCGAACACCTTCTTGCGGGCGCCGCCTTTGATGTTGTCGGGGAACCAGACGATCTTGCCGTCGGTGTGCTCCAGGGCGTAGGCCAGGATGGCGTGCTGGGCGGGGGTCAGGGTGATAGTGGTCATGGGCTGCTCCTTCGCAGGGGTTGATTGGGTGACGTGATGAACGCGCTGTTCGCGTGTGAAGCCAAGCGCTGTCTGCTTGGCTTCGCGCTGTGAGTCAGGTCTTGCGCAGCACCGCGATGCCGGCTTGCGCGAGTTCCAAGGCAGCGGCGTGGAACGCCATCTCGCCGACCCACGGCGCAGCCCGCGCGTCGTCGAGCAACTGGTCGATGACCGGCCTGGCCTTGGCGCGCATCGCCGCGCAGGCGGCCTCCAGGTCGTCGCGGCTGGCGGCGGCCACCTCGTTACGGCAACTGCGCACGAGGACCGTCAGCGCAGCTTCCGCCAGCTTGGTGGCCAAGGTGTCGGGGGTGTTGGTGTTCATCGGGCGTCCTGTGAGCGGGTTGTTGGCGTGACGTGATGAACGCGCTGTTCCGGATGGAAGCCAAGCGCTATCTGCTTGTGTTGGCGAAGGGCTGACGATGAATTGATCGAAGAGGGCAATGGGAATCTCGATTCGGGCGTACGCCCGCCACCGAGGCGTGACCGACACGGCCGTGCACAAGGCCATCCGTACCGGACGCATTACGCCGGAGGAAGACGGCACCATCGACGTCGACAGGGCAGATCGCGAGTGGGCGCGCAACTCCGAGGCGCCCAAGGCAGGGACCCGCGCAAGAGCCGTTAAGGCCGCTGTGCCGGAGTCCGCGGCTGACGCGCCTGCCGGGCTGCCCGCGGGCGGTGCGTCGCTCCTGCAGGCGCGCACCGTGAACGAGGTGGTCAAGGCGCAAACGAACAAGGTGCGGCTCGCGCGCCTCAAGGGCGAACTGGTCGACCGCAACCAGGCCATCGCGCATGTGTTCAAGCTGGCCCGATCCGAGCGCGACGCGTGGTTGAACTGGCCGGCCCGCATCTCGGCGCAGATGGCCGCACGGCTCGACGTCGATCCTCACGCAATGCACATCGCGCTGGAGGCATCCGTGCGCGAGCACCTGCAGGAGCTGGGCGAACTTCGTCCTCGGGTGGACTGATGCTGGACGTCGACTACGAGGGCGCCACCGAGATCGAGCGCGCCTGGCGCGAGGGACTGACACCGGACCCGTTGCTGACGGTGTCCGAGTGGTCGGACCGCCACCGGATGCTCTCCAGCAAGGCCTCCGCCGAGCCGGGGCGCTGGCGCACCAGCCGCACGCCGTACCTCAAGGCGATCATGGATTGCCTGTCGCCGACCTCGCCGGTCGAGCGGGTGGTGTTCATGAAGGCTGCCCAACTCGGCGCCACCGAGATGGGCTCGAACTGGATCGGCTACGTGATCCACCACGCACCCGGGCCGATGATGGCGGTGTGGCCGACGGTGGAAATGGCCAAGCGCAACTCGAAGCAGCGCATCGACCCGCTGATCGAGGAGTCGTCCGCCTTGGCCGAACTGATCGCCCCGGCGCGCTCGCGCGACTCCGGCAACACGATCCTGGCCAAGGAGTTTCGGGGCGGCGTGCTGGTGATGACCGGTGCCAACAGCGCGGTTGGCCTGCGCTCGATGCCGGTTCGCTATCTGTTCCTCGACGAGGTGGATGGCTATCCCCTCGACGTCGAGGGCGAAGGCGACGCGATCTCGCTGGCCGAGGCGCGCACACGCACCTTCGCGCGCCGCAAGATCTTCATCGTCTCGACGCCGACGATTTCGGGCGCGAGCGCCATCGAGCGCGAGTACGAGGCGAGCGATCAGCGCAGGTACTTCGTGCCGTGTCCGCACTGCTCGCACCGCCAGTGGTTGAGGTTCGAGCAACTTCGATGGGAGCGCGGCGAGCCCGAGTCGGCGGCCTACATCTGCGAGTCGTGCGACGCGCCGATTGTTGAGCACCACAAGACCTGGATGCTGGAGCACGGCGAGTGGCGCGCGATGGCCCCGGAGAACGGCTCCAAGACGGCAGGCTTTCACCTGTCCTCGCTGTACAGCCCGGTGGGCTGGCGCAGCTGGCGGGACATCGCCGCGGCCTGGGAGGCGGCGGTCAGCAAGGAGTCCGGGTCGGCCGCGGCGATCAAGACCTTCAAGAACACCGAACTCGGCGAGACCTGGGTCGAGGAAGGTGAAGCGCCTGACTGGCAACGACTGGTCGAGCGGCGTGAGGACTACCCGCTGGGCCGTGTGCCCGAGGGTGGGCTGCTGCTGGTGGGTGGCGCCGACGTGCAGAAGGATCGCATTGAGGCGTCGATCTGGGCGTTCGGGCGTGGTAAGGCCTCGTGGCTGGTGGAACACCGTGTGCTCATGGGTGACACCGCGCGAGACGCCGTGTGGAAACGCTTGGCGGAGCTGGTGGCGGAGCGTTGGACACACGCGTCGGGCGCCGCGATGCCGCTGGCCCGCTTCGCGCTCGACACGGGCTTTGCGACACAGGAGGCCTACGCCTTCGTTCGCGCCAGCCGTGACCCGCGCGTGATGCCTGTCAAGGGCGTTCCGCGCGGGGCCGCACTGATTGGCACGCCGACCGCGGTGGACGTCTCGCTCGCCGGCAAGAAGCTGCGCCGGGGCATCAAGGTCTACAGCGTGGCGGTCGGCATCGCCAAGCTGGAGCTCTACAACAACCTGCGCAAGAGCGCGGATGTGGGTGAGGACGGCCTGAGCGTGATCTACCCGGCCGGATTCGTTCACCTGCCGAAGATCGATGCGGAGTTCATCCAGCAGCTCTGTGCCGAGCAACTGATCACGCGCCGCGACCGCAACGGCTTCCCGATTCGGGAGTGGCAGAAGGTGCGGGAGCGCAACGAGGCGCTGGACTGCTACGTGTACGCCCGGGCCGCCGCGAGCGCAGCCGGGCTGGATCGCTTCGAGGAGCGCCACTGGCGCGAGCTCGAACGACAACTTGGGATGGACCGGCCACCGGATGAGCCGCCACCGATTCAGACATTCGACGCAGATGAGGCCACCCACAGCGGTGGCCTCGCTGCTTCTGGAGCCCGCATCACCGGCCGGCGCGTCATCAAGAGCCGCTGGATCGGTTGACCCGTTTGCCGCTGAGGATCTTAGTGACCTACACCACCACCCAACTCGACGCGCTCAAGCGTGCGCTGGCCACCGGCGAGCGCCGCGTGAGCTTCGCCGACAAGACCGTTGAGTACCGCTCGGTCGAGGAGCTGCAAGCGGCGATCCGCACCGTGGAGTCCGAACTCGCGCGCAGCGCTGGGGCGAGCCGCAAGCGCCAGATTCGGATCACGACGGCGAAGGGCTTCTGATGTCCTGGGTCGCCAAACTCCGCGGCCTGTTCGGCCAGACGCCGGTTCACGAGGCGGCTGGGCGCGGTCGCCGCTCACTCGCCTGGATGCCGGGCAACCCCGGCGCGGTGGCCGCCATGCTGGCCACCAGCGCCGAGCTGCGCGTCAAGAGCCGCGACCTGGTGCGCCGCAATGCGTGGGCGCAGGCCGGGATCGAAGCCTTCGTCGCCAACGCCGTCGGCACCGGCATCAAGCCGCAGAGCCTGTCCACGGACGAACGCTTCAAGACGGAGGTCCAGGCTCTGTGGCGCGACTGGACCGAGGAAGCAGACGCGGCCGGCCAGACCGACTTCTATGGTCTGCAGGCGCTGGCTTGTCGCGCGATGCTCGAAGGTGGGGAGTGCCTGATCCGTCTGCGTCCCCGCCGGCCAGAGGACGGACTCGCGGTGCCACTGCAGCTTCAATTGCTGGAACCCGAGCATCTGCCGATCAGCCTCAACACCGAGCTGCCCTCCGGCAACGTGGTGCGCGCCGGTATCGAGTTCGATGCGTTGGGGCGCCGAGTGGCCTACCACCTGTACCGCTCGCACCCGGAGGACGGTCGGCTGGCGCCGATGTCGGGCCAGGGAGGACTGGACACGGTCCGCATCCCAGCGTCCGAGATCATCCACCTCTACCGCGTTCTGCGCCCCGGACAGATCCGCGGCGAGCCGTGGCTGTCCCGGGCCCTGGTCAAGCTCAACGAACTCGACCAGTACGACGACGCCGAGCTGGTGCGCAAGAAGACCGCTGCGATGTTCGCCGGCTTCGTGACCCGCCAGAGCCCCGAGGACAACCTGATGGGCGAAGGCGCCGCGAACGACGACGGCATCGCACTTGCCGGTCTGGAGCCCGGAACGCTGCAGATCCTGGAGCCGGGCGAGGACATCAAGTTCTCCGACCCGGCCGATGTGGGCGGCTCGTACTCCGAGTTCCTGCGCACCCAGTTCCGTGCCGTGGCGGCCGCCATTGGCGTGACCTACGAGCAGCTGACCGGTGATCTCACCGGGGTCAACTACTCGTCCATCCGCGCCGGGATGCTGGAGTTCCGCCGCCGCTGCGAGATGGTCCAACACGGCGTGCTGGTGCACCAGATGTGCCGACCGGTGTGGGCGGCGTGGATGAAGCAGGCCGTGCTGGCTGGCGCACTCGATGCGCCGGGCTTCGCCCGAGGCGGCGCCGCCAGGCGACGGCAGTACCTGCAGGCCAAGTGGATTCCGCAGGGCTGGCAGTGGGTTGACCCCGAGAAGGAGTTCAAGGCCATGCTGCTCGCCATCCGCGCGGGCCTCATGAGCCGCTCCGAGGCCATCTCGGCTTTCGGCTACGACGCCGAGGACGTCGACCGCGAGATCGCCGCCGACAACCGCCGCGCCGACGACCTCGGCCTGATCTTCGATTCCGATCCGCGCCGCACGTCCAAGGACGGCGCGAACTTGGCAGACACGGCCGAGCCGAACCGAAGCGCAGGCGACACCACGGCCTCATCGACCTGAGGCGAACTGAAGGACTACCCATGACCCTGTTGCCCCACGTGGCGGCGCGTCTCTTTGGCGCGCCGCTGCTGATCCATCGCCCGAAGCTCGACGTGATCCTGGCCGTCCTCGGTCCCCGCGTGGGTTTGACGGACCTCGCCGCACCTGCCGGCTACACGCCGCCGGAGCGCAGCCCCAGCCACGCAAACGCGAAGGTGGCGGTGATTCCGATCCACGGCACGCTGGTGCGCCGAACCATCGGCCTCGAGGCGGCATCAGGCCTGACCAGCTACGCGAGCATCGGTGAGCAGATCGATGCGGCGCTGGCCAACCCGGACGTGGCGGCCATCCTGCTGGACGTGGACTCACCGGGCGGCGAGTCGGGCGGCGTCTTTGACCTCGCCGACCGCATCCGCGCGGCCGCGCAGATCAAGCCGGTGTGGGCCGTGGCCAACGACATGGCCTTCTCCGCGGCCTACGCACTGGCTTCGGCGGCCACCAAGGTGTACGTCTCGCGCACCGGCGGTGTGGGTTCCATCGGCGTCATCGCGATGCACGTCGACCAGTCCGTCAAGGACGCGCAGGACGGCGTTCGCTACACCGCCGTCTTTGCTGGCGACCGCAAGAACGATCTCAACCCGCACGAGCCGATCTCCGATGAGGCCCACGCCTTCCTCCAGGCGGAAGTGAACCGGGTCTACGGCCTGTTCGTCGAGACGGTGGCCCGTCACCGGGGCATCGAACCGTGCGCGGTGCGCGACACCGAAGCCGGTCTGTTCTTCGGCCAGGCCGCCATCGCCATGGGCCTGGCCGACGCCATCGGCACTTTCGATGACGCCCTCGCGCAGCTCGCCGCCTCGCTTTCCTCATCCCCGATGGCGATTGCCGCCCGGGGGCCTTTCCTCAACCTCCAGACGGAGTCCTCCATGAATGATCGATCCGACCCCGCTGCTGCTGATCGGCCTGCTGCTGATCGCACTGGCAGCGTTCAACAACCGGCGCCCGCCACCGCAATGAGCATGGCCGACGCCATCGAGATCGCCCAGACCTGCACGCTGGCAGGACGCGCCGATCTGATCGCCGGCTTCCTCGAAGCCAACACGACGCCGGCAAAGGTGCGAAGTCATCTCCTCGCCGCGCAAGCCGATGCGTCGCCCGAGATCGTGACGCGCATCGCACCGGAGGCTGCCGTCAGCAACCCGCTGGTCGATGCGGCCAAGCAACTGGCCGCGAAGTCCGCTGCCTTGAAGAAGGAGATCTGACATGCCGACCGTGTTCACCGAATCGATGAACCTGGGCGACCTGCTCAAGTACGAGGCGCCCAATCTGTACTCGCGCGACCGCGTGACGGTGGCTGCCGGCCAGAACCTGCCACTCGGCGCGGTCGTGGGCATGGTCACCGCCACGGGCAAGGTCAAGCAGATCGACCCGTCGGCCACTGACGGCACCCAGGTCGCTGCAGGCGTCCTGATGCAAGCCTGTGACGCTGCGCTGGCCGAGCGCACGGACGGCCTGATCGTGGCCCGCCACGCCATCGTCGCCGACCACGCCCTGCAGTGGCCCACCGGCATCACCACCGGCGAACAGCAGGCCGCCATTGCCCAGCTCAAGGCGCTGGGCGTTCTCGTTCGCCAGGGAGTCTGACCATGCAGAACATCTTCGAAAACCCCGCCTTCTCGATGTCGGCGCTGACCACCGCCATCAACCTGCTGCCCAACAACTACGACCGCCTGGGCGCCATGGGTCTCTTTGTCGACAAGCCGCAGCGCTTCCGTTCGGTCATCGTCGAGGAGCACAACGGCGTGCTCACGCTGCTGCCGACCATGCCCCCCGGCTCGCCGGGCACCGTGGGCGTGCGTGGCAAGCGCAAGGTGCGTTCCTTCACCATTCCCCACATCCCGCACGACGACGTGATCCTGCCCGAGGAGGTCCAGGGCATCCGCGCCTTCGGCTCCGAGACGGAGCTGCAGACCGTGGCCGGCGTGATGGCGCAGCACCTGCAGACGATGCGCAACAAGCACGCGATCACGCTGGAGCATCTGCGCTTTGGTGCGCTCAAGGGGCTGATCCTCGATGCCGACGGCAGCGTGATCTACAACCTGTACGACGAATTCGGCATCGCGGCGAAGACCTTCGCGTGGGACATCGCCGCGCACGACAGCGACTTTGACGTTGGCAAGGCCTGCCGGGAACTGCTGCGCTACGTCGAGGACAACCTGCAGGGCGAACGGATGACTGGCCTCCATGTGTTCGTCGGCAAGGACTTCTTCGAGGCGCTCACCGCGCACGACGATGTCATCGCGGCCTACGAACGCTGGCAGGACGGCTTGGCGCTGCGTTCGGATATGCGCTCGGGCTTCACCTTCTGCGGCATCACCTTCGAGGAGCATCGAGGCCGCGCGACCGCGCCCGGTGGCAGCGTGCGCCGCTTCGTCGAGGAGGACGAGGGGCACGCCTTCCCGCTGGGCACGATGGACACCTTCGCCACCTACTACGCCCCGGCCGACTTCAACGAGACGGCCAACACGGTGGCGCTGCCCCTGTACGCCAAGCAGGAGCCGCGCAAGTTCGACCGTGGCACTGATCTGCACACCCAGGCCAACCCGCTGCCGCTGTGCCACCGCCCGGCACTGCTGGTCAAGCTCGTGATGGGCGCCGACGCATGAGCCTCGTCGAGCAGGTCTACGCCGCGGCCGCCAACGCCGGTCTGCTGAAGGAGTGCCTTTGGCAGCCAGCAGATGGCGCGCCCGTCGAGTCGCGGCTGGTGGGCTTCTCGGCCCCGGACGACACGTTGCTCGACGGGCTCGCCAGCAGCACCGAGTACGTCATCACCTACCCGGCCTCAGCCTTCGTGGGTCTCGCTGCCCGCGACACGGTCTTGATCGTGGGCGCGAGCTTCCAGGTGCGCGAGGTCCGGGCAGTGGGCGACGGCGCGGAGATGCGCGCCAAGCTGACCCGGCTGTAACCCATGGCCGATCAATCGATCCGCGAGCAGATCCTGCTGGCGGTGATGGCGGCTGTGCGTCCCGCGGCTGAGCGGTTGGGCGCCACGGTCCACCGTTCCCCGACGGTGGCCATCGGCCGGGAGCAATGCCCGGCCCTGGTGGTGTTTGCCGAGGGCGAGGCGATCACCGAGCGCGCCAACGACCGCGTCACGCGCGAGTTGACCGTTCGCATCGTCGCCCTGGCCCGGGCTGTGCCGCCCATCGCACCCGAGACCGAGGCCGATCGCTTGCTCACCGCGGCGCACGCTGCGTTGATGGCCGACCTGAACCTCGGTGGCCTGGCCCTCGGTATCCGCGAGCAGGAGTGCGATTGGGAGGTGGAAGACGCGGACGCCGTGGCCGCCGCCATCCCGGCGCGCTACGCGATCACCTACCGAACGCTGGCGCGCGACCTCTCCTTACCAGGATGACCCCATGCCCCGACTTGTCTTGAAGTGCCCGCACACGCACGCGGGCAAGGCCTTCCAGGGCGGCGACCAGATCGATGTCGACGCGACCGCAGCTGACTGGCTGATCGCCCACGGCGTCGCCGCACCGGCTGCCGTGCCGCAGACCCTGCGAGTAGATGCAGACCCCGAACCCGCTGACCTCAAACCCGACCTTCCCCGGTCCCAACGCAAGGAACCCAAGCCATGAGCACCTACGCCAGTTTCCAAGGCCGCGTCTTCCTCGGTAAGCGCGACATCGCCGGCCTTCCCATCGAAGTGCGCTCGCCCGGCAACGTCGCCGAGTTGAAGCTCTCCCTCAAGACCGACGTCTTGGAGCACTACGAGAGCCAGACCGGCCAGCGCTCGCTCGACCACCGCATGGTCAAGCAGAAGTCGGCGACCGTGAACCTCACCATCGAGGAGTTCACCAAGGAGAACCTGGCGCTCGCCCTTTACGGCACCCATGTGGTCGGCACGCCGGGAACCGTCACCGACGAGCCCATCGGCGGGGCCACGCCGACGGTCGGCGACCGCTACTTCCTCGCACACCCGAAGGTCTCTTCGCTGGTGGTGGTCGACTCGGCCGGCACACCCGCCACGCTGACGGCCGGCACCCACTACACGGCCGATCTGGACTTCGGTGCCCTCCAGTTCTTGGATACCACCGGCTTCACCGCGCCTTTCAAGGCGAGCTACGCCTACGGCGTCGCTACCGAGATCGGCATCTTCACGCAGGCGCTGCCCGAGCGGTACCTGCGGCTCGAAGGCGTCAACACCGCCCAGGGCAACGCCAAGGTGCTGGTCGAGCTCTACCGCGTGGCCTTCGACCCGCTCAAGGAGATCTCCTTCATCTCCGACGAGTACAACAAGTTCGAACTGGAAGGCTCGCTGCTGGCCGACAGCACCAAGCCCTTCGACGCGGTGCTCGGCCAGTTCGGCCGCATCGTGCAGCTCTGAGGAATGGGTGAGCCATGAACGATCTGGACACCCTCGTCCCCCAAGGGATCGAACTCGTCATCGACGGCGAGCCCCTGGTCATCAAGCCGCTCAAGGTCGGGCAGTTGCCCGGCTTTCTGCGCGCCATCTCGCCGGTGATGCAGCAGATCTCGTCCACCGAGATCGACTGGCTGACCCTCTTCGGTGAGCGCGGCGATGACCTTTTGTCCGCCATCGCCATTGCGGTCAACAAGCCCCGGGCATGGGTCGACGAACTGGCCGCCGACGAGGCGATCCTGTTGGCGGCCAAGGTGATCGAGGTGAACGCCGATTTTTTTACTCGGACGGTGATGCCGAGGCTCGACGGGGTGCTCGCACCGGGCCTGAAGGTGCCCACGACGACGGCGGCGGGTGGTTCGACGTCGTCCAGCACCTGATCAACCACGGCCACCGACTGCCCGACGTCCTCGACTACACGCTGGCGCAGTTGCGCGGCTTCATGGCGGCCACGACCCGGTCCGACGCCACACGGGACGCCCGACTGTTGTCGCTGATCGCTATCGGCTCCCGCGGCGACACGCGCCAGCTCGACAAGACCCTCGACCGCCTGACAGACCATGCGCATCTCGATCCGCATCGATAGCGCCGCCGGCAACGCACAGTTGCGCCGCTGGGGCGGCGAGTTCCGGACCAAGGTGCAGAGAGCGGTGGAGCGCGCCATGCGCACCGAGGCCACCGAGATCAAGGACGACGTGCGTGCCCATGTGGCCGGTCAGATGTCGGTGGTCAGGAAGTCCTTCCTCAAGGGCTTCACCGCCAAGGTGCTGGCCAAGGACCCGAAACGGCTGCCGGCGCTCTACGTCGGCTCGCGGATTCCGTGGTCGGCCATGCACGAGACCGGTGGACAGATCGCCGGGCGGATGCTGATCCCCTTGCACGGACGGGTCGGACGCAAGCGCTTCAAGGCGCAAGTGGCCGAACTCATGCGCGGCGGCAACGCCTACTTCATCAAGAACGCCAAGGGGAACATCGTCCTGATGGCCGAGAACATCAAGGAGCACGACCGGCCGCTGTCGGGCTTCAAGCGCCGCTACCGCAAGGCCGAAGGCGTCAAGCGGCTGAAGCGCGGCGCCGACATTCCCATCGCCGTGCTCGTGCCCAAGGTGGTGCTCAAGAAGCGCCTGAACGTTGAGCGCCTGGTGGCGGGCCGGATTCCGCGTCTGTCGGCTGCCGTCGAGCGCGAGATTAGCGTCGTCGACTGACCCATGGCCAAGCGAATCTCCATCCTCGTCGCGCTGGAAGGTGCCGACGAGGGGCTCAAGCGCGCCATCACGTCGGCCGAGCGCAGCCTCGGCGAACTGTCCAACACGGCCAAGACCAGCGGCGCCAAGGCCGCGTCGGGCATCGCCGAAGTGCGCGCGGGCATGTCCGCCTTCGGCGAGCAGGTCAACCGGGCCAAGACCCAGTTGCTGGCTTTCCTGACGATCAATTGGGCTGGCGGCAAGGTCCAGGAGATCGTCCAGATCGCTGACGCGTGGAACATGATGTCCGCGCGCCTGAAGCTGGCCACTGCCGGGCAGCGCGAGTACGTCACTGCGCAGAAGGAACTCTTCGCCATCGCGCAGCGCAGCGGCTTAGCCGTCCAGGAGACGGCCACGCTGTACGGCAAGCTGCAGCAGGCCGTGCGCATGCTCGGCGGCGAACAGCAGGACGCGCTGTCCATCACCGAGAGCATCTCGCAGGCGCTGCGGCTGTCGGGCGCGTCCGCCACCGAAGCCCAGTCGTCGCTGCTGCAGTTCGGCCAGGCGCTGGCCTCGGGCGTGCTGCGCGGCGAGGAGTTCAACTCCGTCGTCGAGAACAGCCCGCGCTTGGCGCAGGCCCTGGCCGATGGCCTGAACGTCCCCATCGGCCGGCTGCGCAAGCTCGCCGAAGAAGGCCGCCTGACCGCCGACGTGGTGGTCAACGCGCTGATGAGCCAGAAGGACAAGCTGGCCACCGAATACGCGCAGTTGCCGCAGACGGTCAGCCAGAGCTTCGAGCGCCTGCGCAACGCCTTCGCCCAATGGGTCAGCAAGGTCGACGAGTCCACCGGCTTCACCAAGAAGCTGGCCGAGGCGCTCACATTCCTCGCCAACAACCTCGACACGGTGATGCAATGGTTGAAACGCATCGCCGAAGTCGGGCTGGCGGTGCTGATCTACCGTCTGATCCCGGCCCTGATCACCGCCTGGCAGACGGCGGGAGCGGCGGCGGTCACGGCGGCCACCGCCACGTCGGCGGCGTGGGCGACTGCGAACCTGTCTGTGTCGGCAGCGGTGGCCAGCGTCGGCCTGCTCAAGACCGCGTTCGCGGTCCTGGGCGCCTTCCTCGTCGGCTGGGAGATTGGCACCTGGCTGTCCGAGAAGTTCGAGATCGTGCGCAAGGCCGGCATCTTCATGGTGGAGATGCTGGTCAAGGGCATCGAGCAGCTGCGCTACCGCTGGGAGGTCTTCGCCGCCATCTTCACCTCGGACACGATTGCCGAGGCCACGAAGCACCACGAGGCTCGGCTCGCGGAGATGAACCAGATCTTCGCGCAGATGTATGCCGACGCCTCTCGCGGGGCGGAAGCGGTCAAGGGCGCGATGAACACCGCCGCGACCACCGCCGAGGAGATCGCCAAGCGGCTGGAGGCCGTGCGCCAGGGCACGCAGGAGGCGGTCGGCCGGGGCATCGAGGCGGTGCACACCGCGCTGGAGCGCCTGAAGACCCGGCTCGGCGAGGTCGAGCAGGCTGTCGGCAAGGCCAACCAGACGGTCTTTGAGGCCACCGCCAAGATGGCCGAGGCGTACAAGGGCCTCACGTCCATCGTCGAGGCCAATCTGCTGCGGCAGATCGAGGCGGTGAAGGCGCGCTACCAGCAAGAGCAGTCGGCGCTGGAGACCACCAAGCAGTCCGAGGCGGCGCTGATCACCAAGGCGACGCAGCTGCTTACCGAGGCGCTGACCCATCAGACGACGTTGCGCCGGCAGGCGACGACGGACACCCTCAAGCTGATCGATGACGAGTCACGAGCCCGCGTCGAGGCCGCGCGCCGGCAGGGGCAGACCGAGGAGGAGCGTCGAGCCAACGTCCAGCGCGTCGAGAACGAGATCCTGGCGACCAAGCGCCAGACGATGACGCAGGCGCTGGCCGATTACCGGCAGCACATCGACGCCCTCAACGCCGAGGCCAACCGGCACCTCGCCGAGATCAAGCGCATCGAGGAGGAGAAACGCCAGCTCTCGATGACGACGGAGGAGCGCATCCGCGACATCCGCCGTCAGGGCATGACCGAGTTCGAGGCCACCGAGGACCGCAAGCGCCAGGTCGCCGAGTACCAGGAGAAGGCACGCACGGCGCTGGCCAACGGCGAGTTCGAGCAGGCCCGGCAGCTCGCGCAGAAGGCGATGGACCTCGCCTCGCAGGTGGCGAGTGCCCAGACCAGCGAGGCCAAGCGCGGCGAGGATGCGCGCAAGGCTTCCGAGCAAGCGGTCACCCAGGTCACCCAGCTCGAGGCGCAGTCACGAGAGGCGTACCGCAAGCAGGAGTACGCGCAGGCCGAGGCCCTGATGCGTCAGGCCGACCAACTGCGCGCGGAACTGGCGCAGCGGACCAAGGAGGCGGACGCCCAGATCGCCCAAGGCAAGGACGGCGTCAACCAGGCCATCCAGCGCATCCGGGAGTCCGAGGAGATCCTCAACCAGACCCTGGACGCCGAGGCCAAGGCGCACCAGCGCGCCGCGCAGGCGGCGCTTTCGGCGCGCGACGAGATCCAGCGCACGCTCACCGAGACTTCCAACCAGATCGACCAGATCACGGCGAAGCTCGCCGAAGGGCTCAAGGTCACGCTCGACGCGGACACCTCGCGGTTCGACCAGGCGATTGCCGATCTCGACAAGGCCATCGCCGAGAAGCAGTACCTGCTGGCGATCCAGGCCGATCTGCAGGAGGCGGAGAAGAAGCTCAAGGAGTACGAGCAGCTGCTCAAGGAGGGCAAGACGCTACCGGTCGATGCCGACGTGTCGAAGGCCAAGGAGGCGCTCGACAAGCTCAAGGTCTACGCCGACCAGAACTCGCAGTTCGAACTCAAGGTGGCCACGGAGAAGGCGCAGGCGGCCATCACCAACGTCGAGGGGATGATCAAGGCACTGGATCGCATCCAGACCGAGTCCCGGCATCAGGTCAGCACCAACGCCGATGCGGCTCGCGCCGAGATCATGAGTCTCAACGGGGCCAACACCTCGAGCACGCACACGATCTACGTGCGCAAGGTGGAGACGAACGCCACCGGTGGCCTGGTCGGACGCGGTGTGCGCTGGTTTGCCAGCGGTGGCTTGGCCGCTGCTTCAACGCCAGGTGGGTCGGTGGCGGCCGCGTTCCCAAGGATGAGCGGCGGTTCCGTCCCCGGCTCGGGCCACCACGACACGGTGCCACGCACGCTGGAGGCCGGGGCCTTCGTGATCCGCAAGGCGGCGGTGCAGAAGTACGGCAGCGGCACGCTGGCGCGCCTGGCCAACGGGGTGGCGCGCTTCGCCGTCGGCGGTCCGGTGCGGGTATTCGGTGGCGGTCGCTCGCCGGCCAACGGCGAGCAGCCCAGCACTCCGAAAAAGAACCGCGAGGCTGCCGAAGCGCTGAAGATGATCGAGCTCGGCCTGAAGGCAATGAATGAGTACACCGGCTGGCTGGAGTGGAACTACGGCGCCTCGGTCAGTCTGGACATGAAGCGCAAGACGATGGCGTACTGGGGCGAGATGGCGCAGTCCGACCGCCGCGCCATCGAGGGGTTCATCGACCGCAAGACGCTGACCGGCAACGAGCGCCAGACGCTGGATCGCATCAAACAGAACTGGCGACAGGCAATGGCGCAGCCTCTGGTCTACGGCAAGGACGTCGAGCGCGAGCTGATCGACTACATGGAGCAGAACCAGGGCGAGTTCTACCGGCTCGGTGGTATCGCCAAGTCGGACAGCGTGCCCGCCATGCTCACGCCGGGCGAGTACGTGGTGAACAAGGAGGCGGTGGCGCGCTACGGCGCGGGCTTCTTCGAGGCGGTCAACAGCCTGTCGGTGCCCGCCAAGGCGCTCGCGCAACGCGTGCAGGGCTTCGCCACCGGTGGCCTCGTTCGGCCTTCGGGTGCGGCACCAGTGCGTCCCGTTCTGCCGCCTGAAGGTGCGCCGTCCCGCACCGTCCGGGTTGAACTGGCTGCAGGCGACCGCAAGGTCACCGCCTCGGTCGATGCGCGCGACGAGTCGCGCCTGCTGCAACTGCTGGAAGTCGCCCGGGCCCGGGCGGTCTGAGTCCCATTCCCATGCAACTGAAGAACCTCGCGACCGGGGTGGCTCTGCTATTGCCCGACGACTTGCTGTGGACCGACGAGCACGCCTGGACGCCGGCCGTGGCTTCGATGTCCTACCTCGTGACCGGCGCGCTGCTCGTGCAGTCCGCTGTGCGCCAAGCCGGTCGGCCGATCACGCTGGCCGGTGCCATCGACATGGCCTGGGTGACGCGGGCGACGGTTGCCGCGCTCTACGAGTGGGCCGCCGTCCCGCTGGGCGTGAGCAGCGGCCGCTTCGAGCTGACGCTGGCCGACAGGCGTGTGTTCGAGGTGGCCTTTCGGCACGGCGAGACACCTGTCGAGGCCGAGCCCGTCGCCGGCTTCCCCGCCCGATCCGACGACGACTTCTACCGACTGACCCTGCGATTCCTGGAGCTCTGACATGCCGATCCAATCCGGCGACGTGAAACTGCTGAAGTCCGCCGTGATGGCGGACGTGCCGGAAGGCGGCGGTGCGCCCACCGGAATCACCATCGCTGATGGCGTTTCCAACGCCATCTTCCCGGACATCTCCGAACTGGATCGTGCGGGCGGCCGGGTGAACCTGCGCAAGTCCTTCGTCTCGGTGCAGACGGGCGACACCGACACCTACTTCGGCGCGAACGTGATCGTCGCCGAGCCGCCTCAGGACCCGCGCGTCAGCGTAACGCTGTTCAGCACGGCCAAGACCTTCGATACCCGCGAGCAGGCGCAGGTGCGCATCGAGGCCTATCTCAACAAGGGTCCGGAGTGGGCCGGCTATCTGTTCGAGAACCACATCGCCGGCCAGCGCGTGATCCAGTTGTTTCAGCGCACGACCGACACCGTGCCCAACGTCGGGCAGACGCTGGTGCTGATCGAGAACGAGGGGCTCGGCACGCAGAAGGAGCAGTACGTGCGAGCGACGTCGGTCTCCGTCGTCGAGCGCACGTTCACCTACAACAACGACCAGGACTACAAGGCCTGCGTCGTCACGGTCAGCATCAGCGACGCGCTGCGGTACGACTTCACTGGCTCGCCGGCGAGTCGCACGTTCACGCGCATCGGCAGCGCTACCCGCGTGCGCGACACCGTGGTGGCCGACGCCGGTACCTACGTCGGCGTGGTGCCGCTCACGCAGCCAGCGTCCGTTGGTGACTTCACCATCAAGGGCGCCTCGATTTACACCCAGCTCGTGCCGAGTGCGCAGACCGAGACACCGATCTCGGGCGTAGCCCCGTATGCCGCTGCGGGTCTACCGGTGCCCGGCGCCGTGGCGGTGAGCTACACGGCAAGTCACGCCTGGACGCCGACCGTGGCGTTCAACCTGCCGGGCGGCTGCTTGCCGGGATCGCTCTCCATCCAGACGGCTGGCATCACGATCTTCGACGACGCGGGTCTGCTCAAGACGGCGAGCGGAACCATCGGCACCATCGACTACGCCAACGGCATCCTGACCCTGAACTCGGGCTCGATGTCGGGCTCCAAGGCCGTCACCTACACCCCGGCTGCCCGCATCCTGCGCGCTCCGCAAAGCTCCGAGGTTCCGATCACCCCGGAGTCGCGCAGCCAGTCCTACGTCGGTACGGTGTTGCCCGTGCCGCAGCCTGGAACGCTGTCGATCAGCTACATGGCGCAGGGTCGCTGGTACGTGCTGTCCGACGGCGGCAACGGCTCGCTCAAGGGGCTGGATGCCAGCTACGGTGCTGGAACGATCAATCGCAACACTGGCGCGTTCGTCGTGACGCTGGGCGCGCTGCCCGACGTCGGTTCCTCGCTCATCCTGACGTGGAACGTCCCGACGCAAGAGACGCAGCAACCTTCGACGGCTCTCAAGGCGGCCCAGACCCTGACCCTGAATCCACCGGCCGAGAAGGCGGTGCAGCCAGGCACGCTGTCGGTGTCCTGGCAAGAGCACGGCGGAAGCGACGGCACCAAGACGGCAACGGCCAACGCGGCTGGAGATCTCTCGGGTGCGGCAACGGGCCGGGTGAACATCGCGGGCAGCCGCGTCGAGTTCGCGCCCAACGTTCTACCCGCGGTGGGGACGCTGCTCACCGTGAGCTACGTGGCGGGGCCGAAGCAGGAGGACAGCTTCGCCCACCCGTCGCGCAACGGCGCGGGGCAGTTGCCGGTGACCGCGACGCTCGGCGCCATCGAGCCGGGCTCCCTGGAAGTCGAGTGGAACACCCTGACCGACGAGGCGGTACTCGGGGCGTACACCTTCCAGCAGTTGCTGGAGATGGGCGTGGCGGTGTCGATCTGGCGTGATCCCATCCAGATCGCACGAGACAACGGTGCTGGCGCGGTCGTGCTCAACGGGGTCAGCATCGGCACGGTCAACTACGCCACCGGGCAGGTGGCGTTCAACCCCGATGTGACCATCCGGATTCCGCGGCCGAACTACACGGCAGTGGCCATCAACGGCACCGGACGCTGGCGCCTGAACTACAGCGGCATGTCGTACGTCGACGCGCCTTCGGTGTACCCGAACGACGAGTCGGGCTTCGTGAAGCTGCGCTACAACAGCCCGGGCGCGACGAGCACGCTGACCGAGACCTTTGCGTTCGCGCCCTCGTTCAAGCTGGTGCCTGGCGTCAACGCGCAGGTGGTGAGCGGCACCGTGCTGCTCACCGTCCCCGGCGCGCAGCCCTGGGGTGACAACGGTCAGGGCACTTTGCGGGAGTTCACGCCCAGCGGCTGGGTGACGCGCGGCTCGATCAACTATCTCTCCGGCGACGTCACGCTCACCTCGTGGACGGCCGGCACCGATAACGCGATCACGCGCGCCAGCTGCGTGACCACGGTCGGCGAAAACATCTCCAGCGAGTACGTGTTCCGGACGGGCGCAGCGCCCCTGCGCCCGGGTTCGCTCTCCGTCCAATTCGCCCGCGCGGTGGGTGGCACGCAGAGTGTGAACGCAGGCATCGACGGCAAGATCGAGGCGACCGGCGTCTCCGGCACAGTGGACTACGAGAGCGGATTGGTTCGCCTGCGCTTCGGCCGAATGGTGACCGCCGCCGGCAACGAGAGTCAGCCCTGGTACGCCGCCGAAGGGGTGGGCGCCGACGGCAAGATCTTCAAGCCCGAGCCGGTGGCGGCCTCCAGCGTGCGCTACAGCGCGGTGGCCTACAGCTACCTCCCGCTGGACGCGAACCTGCTGGGTATCGACCCGGTGCGCCTGCCGAGCGATGGTCGCGTTCCCATCTTCCGGCCCGGGGGCTTCGCGGTGGTTGGGCACACCGGGCGCATCACCACATCGGTCAGCAACGGTCAGACCATCAACTGCGCGCGGGTTCGTCTTTCGCGCGTGCGGGTGGTGGGACACGACGGCACGGTCATCCACAGCGGCTACACCGCCGACCTCGAGGCCGGCACCGTCACGTTCACCAACGTCACCGGCTACAGCCAGCCGGTGACCATCGAGCACCGCGTCGAGGACATGGCCGTCGTTCGGGACGTGCAGATCAGCGGCGAGATCAGCTTCACGCGGGCGCTGACGCATGAGTACCCGGTGGCGAGTCCTGGTGACCCTTCATCCGGGAGTTTCGTCTCCAGCGCTCTGGTTGCCGGTGATCTCTTCGCCCGCGTCAGCCTGGTGTTCGACCAGGCCACTTGGAACGGCGCGTGGTCGGATGCGCTGGTCGGCAGCGCCGCCACCGCGACCTTCAACAACACGCAGTACCCGATCCAGGTCACCAATCGCGGTGCGCTGACCGAGCGCTGGATCGTGCGCTTCACCAACAACACCTCGTTCGAGGTGATCGGCGAGAACGTCGGCGTCATCGCCACCGGCAACACCAGCGCTGACTGCGCGCCGAACAACCCGGCGACCGGCGTCCCGTACTTCCACCTCCCCGCGCTGGGCTGGGGCAATGGCTGGGCGACCGGCAACGTCCTGCGCTTCAACACCATCGGCGCGCAGTTCCCGGTGTGGGTGGTGCGCACCGTCCAGCAGGGCCCGGAGAGCGTGCCCGACGACAACTTCACGTTGCTGATCCGCGGCGACGTGGATACCCCCTGAACTCGCAGACTGGAACTCACGACATGCCTGATCTCACCGTCAAGTACTTCAACAGCGGGATGACCGGTGCCCCTCAGATCGCCAACAACTGGGGCGATCTGGTGAGCATGCTCGACGCCTGCCTGGTCAACGGCTTCGCGCTGAAGGCCATCGACACGCTGACCTCGGTGGGCGGTATCGCCACGGCCACCATCTCCTCCGGACATGCCTACCGCCCGGATCAGGTCGTGCTGATCGCCGGCGCCGAGCAGCCCGAGTACAACGGGCAGTTCCGCGTCCTCACGACGACCACCACCACCTTCACCTTCGCGGTGTCGGGCACGCCGGCCTCGCCCGCGACGACCACGTCGAGCCTCAGTGCCAAGGTGGCGCCGCTCGGCTGGGAGAAGCCGTTCGCCGGCACGAACAAGGCGGCCTACCGGAGCAAGAACCCGCAGTCGCCGCAGAACCTGCTGTTGATCGACAACAGCCTCAAGACGCCGGGCTACACCACGTCCTGGGCGAAATGGGCCAACGTCGGCATCGTGGAGGACCTCACCGACATCGACACCATCGTCGGTGCCCAAGCTCCCTACGACCCGAACAACCCGACGCAGAACTGGAAGCAAGCTCAAGCTGGCCAGTGGGGTTGGTACAAGTGGTACCACGCGCGCCAGGCTGGCTACGACAACTCCGGTGACGGAGGCGGCGGCAACCGCAACTGGGTGCTGATCGGCGACGACCGGATCTTCTACCTGTTCCTTACCCACCAGGCCGGCTACAACTGGTACGGCCGCACGAGCTACTGCTTCGGCGATATCACAAGCTTCAAGCCCGGCGACAACTACGCCACGGTGCTGGCTGCGGACGACATCTACTGGAGCAACAACAACGCCGGCTACGCGAGCTACCCCGGCCAGAGCAGCGGCTACGGCCTTGCCATGTCATTGGACTTCACCGGCAAGGTCCTGCTGCGCAACCACACGCAGTTGGGCAACCCGGTCCGCTTCGGCGTCACCTCCCTCAACACCAACAACGGGCAGCAGATCTGCGGTCGCGGGCCGACGCCGTTTCCGAATGGCGCGGACTACAGCCTCTGGCTCTTGCCGACCTACGTGCGTCAGGAGGACGGACACATCCGGGGTCTGATGCCCGGGATGCTGTGGATCCCGCAGGACCGCCCCTACAGCGACCAGACCATCGTCGACAACGTGGTCGGCCAGGCTGGCAAGCGTTTCCTGCTGGTGCGCACGCAATACAGCTCCGAGACCGAGGGTGCGCAGATCGCCTTCGACATCACCGGACCCTGGAGGTGATCGATGAGCTACCCGCTCAATGACACCTTCGCTACTGCGCCGGCGGCGGGCTACACCACCGTCCTCGGCGGGATGTCCGCCAGCCACAACGCCGCGCAGCAGGCTCTTGACCTCTCGGCGCCCAGCACGCAATCCATCCTTCGCTTCAACGAAGCGGCGAATGGGGACTTCTGGTTCGAGGCCGACATCGAACTGTTGACCGACCCGAGTGGGCGCAAGCACGTCGGCCTGTGGATGACCACCGGCAACGCCGCGGAGGGTTACCGCTTTGCGCATCTGGACGGTGCCTGGAGCGTTTCGCGCTGGAGCAGCGGATTTGGCGACGGCGCTGCAGTCACCGGAAGCGTCAACGACGGGGCCCGGCCAATAGCCGGCATTGCTGCCACGGCGCCGACGTTCAACGTGGGACAGCGCCGGACTCTGCGCTGCGAAGTCATCACCGGTGCGCCCGATGCGAGTGGCGTGCCGTGGTCGCGGCTGCTCCAGTTCTCGGCCGGCGGTGTCGTGCTGTTCCAGGTGGCCGACGCGACGTACCGAGGCAAGCTCGTGCCGGGCGTGTTCCTCTACGGTGCGACCGCCCGCGTTCATGCCATCGCGGGCGACACGCCATCGGGCCTGCCTGCGTTTCCCGCTGTCGTTGCGGTCAACACGGCAGACGATCTGCAGCCGCTGACGGGCGGCTCGACCTCGGTGCTGTCCAGCCCCGGCGACAGCATTGGGGTCAGCGTCGATGCGGAGTTGATGCGCCTGAACAGCCCGGCGTCCGAGCGCTGGGATGACCCGGGCGCCTACGACCGCCACTTCCGAGCGATCCCGTCCGGTCGCAAGAACATCCACTTCAGCGGTATCGGCGTGATCGCGGGCACGGTCAAGGAGAAGGGCGTCCCCGACCAGCCGCTGGAGCGGCGCGTCCAACTCTTCAGCGAGAACACCCGCCTGCTGGTGGCTGAGACCTGGAGCGATGCCAATGGGGACTATCGCTTCGAGGTCATCGATCCGACCCAGCGCTACACGGTCGTGAGCTACGACCACAAGCACCTGTACCGCGCCGTGATCGCGGACAACCTTCAGCCGCAGTTGATGTCATGACCGTCGCCATCACCGTCGAGCACAACGAGGCCCGGCTGGCCGGCACGCTGAACTTCCTGGATACCGGCAGCAACCCGGCGCGCCTGCGCATCTACGGGGGTGTGCGCCCGGCCACGCCGGCCACAACACCCACCAGCGCGATGCTGGTCGAGATCCGTCTGACCAAGCCCGCGGGCACGATCTCGAACGGGCTTCTGACACTGACGCAGCAGGAAGACGGCCTGATCACCGCCAGCGGCGTCGCCACCTGGGCCCGGCTGGTCAATGGCGATGACGTCACGGCGCTCGACCTGGACTGCAGCGGCACTGATGGCAACGGCGATGTGAAGCTGGCCAGCACCACGCTGTACCTGGGCGGCGACGCCCGCATGGTCTCCGCCATCCTGGGCTGAAGTCATGCCAGATCTCGGGTCGCCGCAGGTCCATCTGCGGTTCGACCGACCGGCGCCGACCGACGCGGACTTGCTGTTCGGCGCGGACTTCATCGCGCCTCGGAATGACCTGACGGTTCAGGCCGTCCTGCCCTTACCGGGCGTCGATGTTCGGTTCATCCCGCCCGCGCGGCTTGAACTGCAAGTGCTGTTGCCGGCGCCCACGGTGAGCTCGGTGCTGCTGCGCCCGAGCGTGCCGTTGAACGTCGGGAGTGGCGAGAGCGCGATCTTGCCTGGGGTCGTGTTCGCCTCCGAGGTGCGTTACTTCTCGTGCGCCCAGCGCCCGACCGTGGGCCAGACGAAGCCTCTCTGGCAAGTAGCCCAGCGAAAGGAGGACGGGCCGACGCAAGCTCAGCAGGACGCGACTGCCAAGCCATCGGGCTGGGCTGCGCCCTGGCATCGCGCAAGCTCCCAACCGCAGGGCATCTCGCACCGACTGCCGCCCGTGCTGTCGGCTTCACGCGAACAGCGGCTTGGGCTCCACCAGGACGCCTCGCCGTTGCGACACGCGACCTGGTTCGGCCACCAGATCGCCACACACATCGAGGCCGTCCGCCTGGCTCTGTTCCAGAACGCGGGCGCTGTCCGTGATGCCACGCAGTTCCGGCACCAAGACGGCGACCGCAGCAAGCGGGCAAGCCGCTCAGGCGTCTGGCAAGGCGGTCGACGGGTCACGCGCGGCCAAGGCTCGGACTTTCAGAGCGCGTGGGCTGACCGTCGAGGCTGGCGAGGTCGCTACCAAGACGCCGTGCCGCCGCCCGCAGGGATCAGCCTGCTGGTGGTGCCCGAGCCTCCTGCGACGACGCCTTGCTACACGCCGAGCGCGGCCCTGCTGTTCGCCGCGTTGGCCGCGACCGATGGCCACCTGCTGTTCATCTGTGAGAACCACGACAACCCGCCTCCCGCCGAGGAGCCGGTGGTCGTTCCCATCCGGAGGCTTTACTTCGTGATCAACAACGTGACCCTGCATCGCGTGCTGGATGGCGCGGAGGTGCCGGTGTTCAGCCTGTCGCTGTCGCTGGATGCGGCGTCGTGGACCTGGGGTTTCGAGGCGTCGCTGCCGGCGAGTGCCGAGTCGTTGGTCGATCCCGGCGCCGCATCCGGACCGGTGGAGTTGCTGGCCAGCGTGAACGGCACGACGTTCCGCGTGCTGGCCGAGAACATCAGCCGCGAGCGCATCTTCGGCGACGCCAGCATCCGCATCTCAGGCCGGGGACGCAACGCCGTACTGGCCGCACCCTATGCGCCGGTGATGACCTTCTCGAACACCGAGGGCTGCACAGCCCGGCAACTGATGGACGACGTGCTGACCATCAACGGCGTGCCGCTCGGGTGGTCCGTCGATTGGGGCCTGACCGACTGGAACGTCCCGGCCGGCGCGTTTGCCCACCAGGGGACGTGGATCGAGGCCCTGGCCGCCATCGCGGGCGCCGCGGGCGGCTACCTGATGCCCCATCCGACCGCGCAGAGCCTGCGAGTCCGACATCGCTACCCGGTGGCACCCTGGGAGTGGGGCTCCGTCACCCCGGACTTCGTGCTGCCCGTCGACGCGGTGGCCCGCGAGTCCCGGCGATGGCTGGAGAAGCCGGCCTACAACCGGGTGTTCGTCTCCGGACAAGGGGTGGGCGTGCTCGGCCAGGTCACGCGCGCCGGCACTGCAGGCGACGTGCTGGCACCGATGGTCGTGGATGCACTGATCACCGAGGCGGCCGCCGCGCGCCAGCGCGGCATCGCGGTGCTCGCCGACACCGGCCGGCAAATCGAAGTCAGCCTGCGCCTGCCCGTGCTCGCGGAGACCGGAATCATCGAACCGGGAGCCTTCGTCGAGTACCAGGACGGCAGCGTGACCCGGCTCGGGCTGGTGCGCGCCACGCAGGTGCAGGCCGGCTTCCCCGAGGTCTGGCAGACGCTGGGGGTGCAGGCCTATGCATAACGTCTACCAGCAGTTCCGCCAACTGCTGCCCGACGCGCCGCTGCAGGCGGGCACGGTGACCGAGGTCGCCGTCGGCGTCATCACCGTTCAACTACCGGGTGGCGGTGTCCTGAAGGCGCGCGGCACCGCCAACCTCGGCCAGAAAGTGTTCGTGCGGGACGGCGTTGTCGAAGCCGTCGCGCCCAGCCTGCCGCTCGAACTCATCGAGGTCTGACCCACCGCTGATTCATCCCTGAGGCCCGCCCAGTTGCACACGCGCTGGGCGGGCTTTGCATTTGGCTTCGCCGCAACTTCGTTGACCTGGAGGAAACGATGACCGATCCCATCCCGACCGATCCGCCCGCGCTGGTGGAGAACATGCTGCTTCTGAGACGCGAGGACTTCGACGACTTGCTCGACCGCGCCGCCGAACGTGGGGCCGAGCGTGTCCTGTCCCATCTCGGCCTGGAAAACGGCAGTGCCGCCAAGGACATCCGCGAGCTGCGCGATCTGCTGGAAGCCTGGCGCGATGCCCGCCGCACCGCATGGCGAACCGCCGTCAAGGTCATCACCACCGGCATCCTGGCCGCGCTGTTAGTCGGCGCTGCCATCAAGTTGAAGCTCATGGGAGGTGGCCAATGATCGAGACCTTGCTCGGCGGCCTCCTGGGAGGAGCCTTCCGTCTGGCGCCCGAAGTGCTGAAGTGGCTGGACCGCAAGGGCGAGCGCGCCCACGAGCTGGCAATGCAGGACAAGGCGCTGGAGTTCGAGAAGCTGCGCGGCGCCCAGCGCATGGCCGAGATCGGTGCCGGGGCCGATGCCGCATGGAACGTGGGCGCCCTCGAGACCCTGCGCGAGGCGGTCGCCGCCCAGGGGCAGCGATCGGGCGCCCGCTGGGCCGATGCGCTGTCGGCGAGCGTGCGGCCCATCATCACCTACTGGTTCATGGCGCTCTACTGCGCGGCCAAGACCGCGGCGTACGTGGGCGCCCTCGAGGCCGGTGCGGATTGGATTCTGGCCATCCAGGCGGCCTGGACCGAGGCCGACCAGGCCCTGTGGGCGGGCGTCCTGAACTTCTGGTTCTTGGGCCGGGTGTTCGAACGGGTGAGAGCATGACGTCGGGGGTGATCGCCGTCCCGCAGGCGGCCATCGAGCTGGCCAAGCGCTTCGAGGGCTTCCACCGCGTGCCAAAGAACGATCCCGGCCGCGCGCATCCTTACATCTGCCCGGCCGGCTACTGGACCATCGGCTACGGGCATCTGTGCGATCCGAAGCACCCGCCGATCACGAAAGGCGAGGCCGAGGCCTACCTCGCCCAGGACCTGAAGGTGGCGCTCGCCGCCACGCTTCGCTACTGCCCGGTGCTGGCTACGGAGCCCGAGAACCGACTCGCGGCCATCGTGGACTTCACCTTCAACCTTGGCGCGGGGCGGCTGCAGACATCGACGCTGCGGCGGCGGGTCAATCAGCGGGACTGGGATGCTTCTGCGCGTGAGCTAAGAAGGTGGGTATACGGCGGAGGTGGGGTGCTGTCGGGGTTGGTAACACGCCGCGAGGCGGAAATCGAACTGCTGAAAGCTGGAGACTTGGGGTGACTTCGTTCTGGCTGTCATCTGCCTCAGATCCCTTACTGCCTGCTAGCTCCAGAAGCTCCCTGACGCTACAATCAGAATCCTGAGCGTTCGGAGAGTAAAAGTGGATCACGAGTTTTCGGGGAAGCTCGTGAACATGACAAAACACTCGGTTCTGTGCGCTTACTGGGCGCCTTAGCTTTAACCGCCATCCCGTTCGATGTGGGGTGATTAAAGGATTTCCTAGCGCCTCACCATTTGCCCGCTCCGGCGAAATAGCCATTGGCGAGCTCTCCGCCGCTAAACAGGCGATTGGAACGTCAGTCTCATAAATAACCACAAATTAGCCATGGCATCAAATAGCGTAGCAGGAAGGTTCTTCAAGTGATGCGACAGATTAAGAGTGCAGATGCAGTGACGATACTGCATAACGATGCGCCGAAAGTGATCGAAGAGATCAACGATTTCACATCGCAGACGTTCAAGACACGAGGGGGACGCCTAGGCAGTGGCATGGGTAGCCTGCTCGAAGCCCTGTGGGTCTATTACATGAACAAAACCCTCATGAATGAGGGTGGATTGGCACGGGAATGTGAACTTGCGTGGATGCAAGATCACGAGCCCTCCGATTTTGCCTGCCTGCAAAGAGGGGCCGAATGGGAGCCTCGGAGTCGACGTGGCGAGTTGTTTCGTATCGAAGCCAAGTCCATGAATATTGGCGTAGACGAAGCCAAAGGACACTTCACAAACCTTGCCAAGGAAACGGCAGAGCATGATCAGCTTCTTGTGCTCATCTGGTCATGGACCGAGCTGGGAAATAATTATTCATGGCCAAGAATTCACGATTACTTCCTTGGCCCTTCGCTGCCGATTATCAGGGCGCGAGATCAGCTTCACCTCGCGCGAGGAGGGTTGTTCGTTGATAGAAGAGAATGCCCTGATGGGTGTGCGCCAGAAGCATGTACACACGATGGAGAGCCACTAAACGCAGCAAGGAAGCGCGAGCGCCGATCAGGTCCGCAGTCATGCAAGCCAGCAAACGTCGAGTATGCTGCCAATTTTGGCGGCCTCGTGCGGATGCTGAAGACCGACAATGATGCTGCGCGTTCGGTCTTTCGGAGACTGCGGAAGGCCGATGATGTGGTTCATGCCTATATATCCTTCATTCACACGCACTTTCCGTCCGAGGAGATCAACCACTTTAAGAAAGCTGAATGGCAATCTGTGTTGAAATCCCTTGGGATCAAAGCTAACAATGTGACCGCCGCCGAAGCTAATAAACTGTTGCGGGAGCATGTGCCCGACTACCAAGATCACCTGCGGAGATTATTCTATAGTTAGGTCGCCACCTCAATTTCGATGACCGGTGTTCCTGACGAGAGCGCAGCCAAGAGTCCTTTAGCCTGTTGTGCAGGAAGCGTATCCAAGCGCGAACGCAAGGCGATGATCTCTTGATCGATCTGGGCAAGCTGTTCAACCAGTTTTGCTTGCACATCGAGAGGTGGAACGGGAACTTCGATGTCGAGTAGATCCCGCGTTGACATGCGCGGCAGAGATGCGCCTACGGTGAACTTGCTTGCAAACTGTGTGACGAATGACGAAGCGAGGATGTGTCGCAAATAGCGTGAGAGAACAACGTCTTTGCGTGGAGAAAGTACGATGAACTCGCCGGAACACATGCCTTCGGACACCGGGGGGTGTGCCAGATAGACTTTGTTTAACTCAGGGCGCAGACGTCCATAGAGAACGTCGCCGACCCGAAACGTCTTCGACCGAGACTTTATCGACGACGCAGGTCGTGGAGAGAATTCCACCAACTCTCCGGTCGTCGATCGGACGTTTTCGAGGCCCACGTAGACAATGGGCTCGCTCCCGTACTGCCGGGGGTCGACTGTGGAGCGGCGCTCGTCGGCCAACTCTTTCAAGGGACGCATCCGGTAAGCAGATTTCCCGGCGAACTTCGTCTCAGTGAAATAAGAAACCGTCCACCGATCAGCCCGAAACAGTTTTGCACTTTCGACTACCATCGTCCACATCACCAACCCTCCTTATCAATGAATGCCTTGAAGCGATCCGCAACCGCATTGAGGTTGCTTTCGCCGCACGTGCGGCCGCTGGCGTCATAGCCAATGGAATCAACATCGGCCAAAAAGATGTTGTAGTTACGTGTATACGTTTCACTAACCTCGTGCTTTCTGAGAATCAGAACGCTGGTCTTGATGTTTGCCCCGAAGGGGGAAAACGTCTCGATAGGGAGGCTAATGATTGCGCGAACACGTGCATGTCGTTCAATCCAACTGCGAACTTTCGCGGTGTTTCGATTGCTCAATACACTATCGGGAAGGACGATGGCGAGGCGCCCTCCGTGGCGAAGTAGCTGGAGGCAACGTTCCAGAGCCACGATTTCTAGCGAGACTGTTGATCCGCATACTGTTGCAAGCTCAAATGGTCCAAGTTGTGTAAGGCTGTCACGCGGTAGATCTATGCCAAATGGCGGATTGGTCATCACGAGGTCGAACGTTTCGCGATAAAGGTCTGGGTAATTGGAGAACGGCAAGAGCGAATCGCTGCACCGGATGTTGCTATGCCCGTCGCCATGTAGCCGCATGTCGGTCATGGCGATTCTGACCATACGATCGCTCTTCTCGATGCCGTGCAGCCGCGTGAAGGCAAACTCGTGGAACAGCTTGTCGGCCTTGGCGTGCATTCGTCGCACGTAATCGATAGCAGAGGTCAAGAAGTGGCCGGAGCCGCAGAATGGATCAATGATTAGCTCGCGAACGTTTGGCTGCATTACCCTCACGATGAAGTCGATGACTTCTTTTGGTGTGAAGTACTGCCCCATTCCTGCGCGGATAGCTGGAGCTAGGACGTTTTGGAATGCGCGGCCCTTGATATCTACGGGTGATGCGGTCAGGTCGTGGTGTTGTAGGAGCTCAACTGCTCGAACGATGGCTGGACTTGATAGAAGCAATGGCTCACGAAAGACGCCACGGGAACGTTCATATGTCGGTATCTTATTGGAGAAAATTGCTCTGTCTTCATCGATCGCTCGCAGATAGAGCTGACGGATTTCGGCCGCGCATTCTTCGACCGATCTGTAGCGTGAACGTTGGAATAAGAGTTCGCCCGTCTTAACGCTTTGCTCCTCATCGAAAAGCTTGGCGTAGATTAACTTGCAAATTTCGTCCAGTGCATCGGGTGCGTGAAGTCCATCGATGTCTCGGAACGCGCTGTGCACTTCAAACAGTACGTTTTCAAGATTGCTTGTAAGGGGTTTGAGAGATTTAGGCTCAAGGCGATAAGCGGATGCCAGAATGTTTGGTTTCTCGAACGATGCGACGTAGTCGAAGTCGCCCGTGCGGAAACTGCGCCGGATGATCTTTGTGACTTGCCCTGTGGCGTCTAGCTGAATCCCTATGCTGGCAGTGGGCACGGAAAGGAGACACTTTCGAAGATGCGCGTCGGCATCCGGCGCAGCCCCCTTGGCAACTCCGCAGACTATGTACTTGGTCCCTCGGTCGTTGTGAACGACATAGACATCGTTGTCTGACTCTTGTGCGTAGCGGGAAATAACGTGGCCGCTGTCGGCTGGCAGCGAGAGCGCCGCAGCGATGAGTTGTTGAACCGTGGTGAGCAAGGGCCACTCCATGAGACTATACGTCTGAGTGAGTTAGGACATCTTGTCGCATTTTAGCCCATGAGTCCACAGACAACACCCCTTTGTGCCGGCCAAGTCATAATCCCCCAACGGCCCGCAGGCGATTGCCAACGTCGAGGTACTGGCCGCGATCGCCGAGCAGACCGGCCGACCGGTGCGACTGGTGGCGATCAGCCATGCACAAGCGGTTGCAGGCATGCGCCAAGCCGGGAGGTCTGAGCTCCTCGTACAGGTCATGTCCAACCTCAACCGCTTCATTCAGTGAGTCCGTGTGCAGCGAGGCTACAGCGCGCTCCCGCAGGTTCGGCGGGAAACGGACATACGCCCTAAACTTTCCGGTCTGGTCCGATGGATTGCGCAGGGGTTTGGGAAATGAGTTCGAAATCGGTGGTTGTCTGCACCACCAATACCCCAAGGCCAACCGATCTCGGTTGGCCTTTTTTCATGCCCGCAACGCCAGTATTGGCGCGGTTTCCGGGCGGCGCCTTGCGGACGCGCACGCCGTCTGGGCGCCGTTCCCGCCCCGACAGCGCCTCTCTGTTCTCGGTTTTTCTCTGCGGCCCGTGGTGGGAACCAGGGGCCACCTCCTTGTCTGACAAGGACTTAGAGACCCCCGGTTGTAGTCAGAAACTGCCTTGCGGCGGCGACCCGGGCGCGACGAAGCGCAAAAAAGCCGCCCGCAGGCGGGTGCGGCGGCGTGACATCAGTCAAGCAACCGCACCTGCTCGCGCCAGCCGTAAGGCCAGGGGCGGCCCAGCACCTTCTCGACGGCGAGGTCGGGCGATCCGATCAGCCGCTCGACCACCTCGGGCGCGAGCAGCGTCAGCCGCATCAGGCGATGCACTTTGGATACATCCAGCCCTTCGGCCTGGGCGATCTCGGCCGCCGACGCCACCCGCCCCTCATGGAGCAGCCGTTGCCAGTGGTGCGCCAGCCCGAGCGCGCGCATCAACGCCGTGTCCTTGGCCTCGGTGCGCGCCGGGCCGGCCCACGTCGAGTGAACCTCCACACCTTTCGGTGCGCCGGGCGGCGCGATCACCGCGCGCCGGATGCCGCGCTGCACCAGCCGCCAGGGCACGAAGGTTTCCAGTTTCACGCCGCCCGCCGGCGTCGGCAGTTTCTGGGTGACCGGCGCTCCCTCGATGCGTCCCCGGTGCTTCGTGCTCACGCTTTCTCCTCGAAGCGCCGCACGATCTCGCGCTGGGCCGCCCAGTCCACCGGCAGCGGGTGGCGCTGGAACCAGATCAGGCTCATCCGGCGTGGCTGCCGCCCGGCCATCAGCATCTCGACGATGTCGGGCGCGAGCAGCGTCAGGCGCAGCAGCTCGTTGACCACCGAGTGGTGCAGCCCTTCGGCACGCGCGATGGCCGAGCCGCTGGGCATCGCGCCGCTGTCTAGCAGCCGTTGCCAGTGGAAGGCCCGTGCCATCCCTTCGATGAGCGTGCTGTCGTGCGCGTCCCGGTCCTCGGCCTGGTGCTGAACCAGCCGGCGCACGCCGCGCCGCCGCAGGGTCAGCGGCACGAAGGTCTCGAGCGTCCCGTCCTTCATGCCTCGACCTCCAGCAGCTCGGCGCCGATGCTCCTGGGCGCGAACTCGCCGATCAAGGCGTCCCAGCCCAGTTCGCGCCACTTCACCCGGATGCCCTGCATCTCGTCGGTGTGGACGAGATCGATGCGCTCGATCATCAGGTTGGCGATGCGGTGCTGCTCAACCGGGAAGAGCTGATCCCACACGTCGTTGAGGCGCCCCATCGCCATCACGACCGTGGCCTCGTCGATCGGTGCGCCCTGGCGTTGGATGTGGCGCACGACGGCGGCGATGGATTCGGGGCTGGTCAGCACGGTGCGGATCTGGGCCACGACCGCCGCCTCGATCTCGCGGGCGGGCAGGCGCTCGTAGCTCTTGCCCGGCGCGCCGAAGCGGCTCTCGGACTTGGAGACGTAGTACTGGTACTTGCGGCCGTTCTTGCGCGAGTACGTGGGGTACATGCGTTCGCCCGTCGGCGCGTACAGCAGCCCGCGCAGCAGCGCATCGTTGCGCGAGCGGATCTTGGTGTCCACCGACCGCGCGTGGCTGTCGCGGGCCAGCACCGCGTGAACCTGGTTCCACAGCTGGCGTTCGATGATCGGCTCGTGCACGCCGGGGTACCACTGGCCCCGGTTCGACAACTCCCCGAGGTATATGCGGTTGCGCAGCACCTTGTGGATGTACTTCTTGTCGATGCGCGTGCCGGTCCGCACCCGCCCGTCCTGCGTCGTCCACGCCTTGGTCGTGATGCCCTCGGCGGTCAGGCGCGCTGCGATCTGCGTGGGTGAGCCAATGGTCAACATCTCCTCGAAGATGCGGCGCACCACCGCCGCCTCGGCGGGGTTGACCACCAACTGGCGATTGACCACGTCGTAGCCGATGGTGGGCACGCCGCCCATCCACAGCCCCTTCTTCTTGGCCGCGGCGATCTTGTCGCGGATGCGCTCGCCCGTGACCTCGCGCTCGAACTGGGCGAAGGACAGCAGGATGTTGAGCGTGAGCCGCCCCATCGAGGTCGTGGTGTTGAACTGCTGCGTGACCGAGACGAAGGACACGCCGTGGCGCTCGAACACCTCGACCATCTTGGAGAAGTCGGCGAGGCTCCTCGTCAGGCGGTCGATCTTGTAGACCACCACGATGTCGATCAGCCCGCGCTGGATATCGGCCATCAGGCGCTTCAAGGCCGGGCGCTCGGTGTTGCCGCCGGAGTAGCCGGGGTCGTCGTAGTCGTCGGCCACCGGAATCCATCCCTCGGCGCGCTGGCTGGCGATGAAGGCGTGCCCGGCTTCCTTTTGCGCATCGATGGAGTTGAACTCCTGGTCGAGCCGCTCGTCCGACGACACCCGGCAGTAGACCGCACAGCGCTTGCGCGCCTTGGTGGAGGCGATTTCCGTCATCAGGCGCCTCCCTTCAGGCCGAAGAACAGCGGGCCGCTCCAATGCTGGCCGGTGATGTGCCGCGCCACGGCGGTCAGGCTCTTGAAGCGGCGGCCTTCGTATTCGAAGTGACCATCGGCGTCAACCGTCACCCGGTGCTCGCGCTCGCCCCATTCGCGTAGCAGCACGGTGCCCGGTGCGAAGTCGAACTTGCGCGGGCGCGCGCGCAGTTTGATCTTGGAGTGCTTCGCGCCGATGGCCTCAAGGCGCTGGCGCGTTTCGGGTGCGAGTCCGCCGAAGGCTTCTTCCTGCAGCTTGTAGGCGATACGGGATTCGACATGGGTGCGGTTCGGAAACTCCGGGCGCCGCTCGAAGTACCGATCCCAGAGCACCCAGAGTTCGGCCATCGGCAGGTGACTCAGCTCGGCGATCCGCGCCGCGATGGAAGCTTGTTTCTCGTTCATCACAACTTCTCCTGTTGAGAGGGGGTTGTATGAACGCGCTGGTCGGGCAAGAAGCCAAGGCGAACCGCGCTCTGTTCCAGCCCGGAAGACCCGAGGGTACGGACGATGGCGGCCGCAAGGATGGTGGTGATTTCGCCAGCACGGGCGCTGGCGCTCATCTCTGCCGGAGATGCAAGTTCGAGGTTCTTCATGACGGCTCCAGGGAATAGAAACCGCCAGGGATGATGTGCGCAGCTTTCCGAAGCGGATCGCAACGCCGATCAATCGGCGCGGCGCGCTGACGCCTCAACGGCGGTCAGACGTCTTCGGTGACTGCTTCGATCGCAGCGCTGCGCGTGTCGCTGTCATCGACGATCACTCGATCGAGTGGGGTCAGCTTCAGCTGCCACGCCCGCGTGCCTGGGACCTTTTCGAGATAGTCGCGCCAGGGCGAGTGCTTGCCGGTGAAGAGGTTGGCCGGAGACGTGCAGCCCGTGCCGGCCATCAGCGCCTTCGTGTTGACGTGGGGCGTTCCTGCGGCCCAGGCCTCCACCAGCCGCTGCAAGACGGCGATCCTTGCTTTGCCCGTGACCCGCCACGGCGCCTTGCCCGGAAGGTACAGCGTCGCCGCGTGACCATCGGGGGCGACCTTGAGCGTCACCGTCGACCCGCCCATGGCCGCCAGTTGCCCGTGGCGATAGGCCACCTTCAGCCGGTCCAGGTCGATGGCGCTGCCGTTGCCCGCATCGGCGAGCACATCCTCGATGGGAATGACGACATTGGTGCCGGCGAATGGCAGCGGCGTCGAGGTCGTCGTCAACACCACGCCCGCCACCGGGCGCGGACGAAGCCTCAGCGCAGCGTCGACTTTCGCGTACGCGCGCTCGTGGGACATCCTGGAGGCGAAGTACAGCGCCACGGCATGGCCGTCGATGTCGATCTCGCCAAGGAACACCGGCTCGTCGTCGAAGTGCCGACTGCGGGGTCCTTTCAAGGCCGATCCCAGCGCCGTGATCAATTCCTCGCGCAACCAGTCCAGCTGCACCTTCCAGCGCCGGGCGAGACGGGCCGGCATGACCACGTCGTTGCCCGTCAGAGGATCGCGGTAGCGCACGGTGTCGGCATCGGCGCAGCGTTCGAGCACCACCTTCATCGGCTCGCCTTCGTCGACGGGGACCGACAGCTCGGCGATGCGCTCGCCTTCGATGAGGATGCCTTCGTCCTGCAGCCGCTCGATGTCGATGCCGAGCTTATGCAGTGCGAAGCCGTCCATCGGGCTGCTGGCGCTCTCCAGAAGCCGGGCCACCTGCGCGATCAGGCTCGGATCGTCCCGCCCGCAGCCCGGGTGCAGCGGTTTGCGCACCCCCAGGGCCTCGAGCAGTTGCATCCCGGCGCGGCGCAGGCGTTGGTCTTTCTCGCCAGCCAGACTGCAGCGACCGGGCTCGGCCAGCACGATGGCCAGCGGGGTGGCCGCCGTCTCCCCCTCGAACACCAGTTCGGCCACCAGGGTCACACCGAGCAAGGCACCAGGCTGCGCGAAGGGGTGGTTGCCCCAGCGCTCGTCGATCACCTCGTGCAGTTCTGCGCCGCTGTCGATGTGCAGCGTGACGGCGTCCGTGGCATGCCCAAGCAAAGCCTTGGCTTCGGTCAGATACAGCCGCTCGATGCGGCCCCCGTCGATGCGCGGCTTGGTGTCCTTCAGTGGCCGCGCAAAGCGCGACAGATCGTAGCGCGAGCGGTCCAGCGGACGGTTCGACAAGGGGGCCTTGAAGCCGTGCCGGGACAGCACGTTGGCCAGCGGCGCACGGGTGCCCAGCGTCGGGGCAAAGACTTCGACGAGCCCACGATGAGGCGCGTAGATGAGGGTGGCGTCGCGCGCCGGGAAGTAGAAGAAGCTCTTGCGCTGGCGGTTGCGCATCTCCACCGCGGCCACCTGATCGCCGGCGAAGCGCACCACGAGGTAGTGCGTCGTCTGGGTCTGGCCTTGCCGGTCCGGCTCCTCCACGGCCACGTGGATGACCTCGCAGGGCTCAGCCAGCCGCATCGCCTCGGTGAGTTGCGCTTCCAGCCGGTCCTTGACCGCATCGTTCCACAGGAAGGGCGGCGCCTCGCCAGGCACGTCGAACGCGTCGTGCAGGCGTTTGAGCCCCTTCAGGTCCTGGGTGTTGACGATGGACTCGGCAGTGTCGAAGAGCTTGATCGAGGCCTCGCTGTGCGTGCGCATCCACACCGCGCGACCGACCTCGCCGCCTTCTTGCGCACGAAACCGTGCGAGCAGGTCCTCGTCGTAGAGCTGCTCGGCGACGGTGGCGAGGATGGCGGCCCCGCGTGCGGTGCTCAGGCGCAGCACCCGCAAGGCTTCGCGCTCGGCCGGATCGCGCCGCTCCTTGCGCAGGTGCTTGATGTGCTCGATGAGGGCAGCGCTCAGCTCCTTGTCCGCCCGCGTCCAATCAAACCCGCGCTGCAGTCCCAGGCACTCGGGCAGGCCGGCGAACAGCTTGAGGACTGAGGCCGGCACGCGCTCGACCAGCTCCAGCAGACAGTGTGCGTTGGTCAGGGTCTTCTTGCCCATGCTCCCTCCGATACAGCGCGGTGCCTCACATGGCCATGACCCATGGGCGCATCACCGCCACCGATTGCGTCAGCCCCTGCGCCAGCAGGGTGTCCAGGTAGTCGTCCGCCGACTTGGGCGGGTTCTTCAGACTGCGGCGGTGGCGGGCGACTGCTTCGAGCACGCCGGCCGGGTGCAGATCCAGCAGATCGACGATGAAGTCGTCCGGATGCTGCGCCGCGAGGTTGTAGGGCTTGAGCGCCTCGGGCGGGAAGTCCTTGAGGTTGAAGGTCACGATGAGGCTGGCGCCGGCGTGGATGGCGGCCGCCACCACATGGCGGTCGCTGGGGTCGGGCAACTCGATCGAGGCAATCAGGTACTCGAAGCCGGTGACCAGGCAGTCGCGGACGTGGGCGTTCATCAGCCGCCGCGTGCGCTCGAGCTGTTCGACCGAGAGATCGGGACGGCTGGCCAGCACGTGGCGCATCCACTCGTCGTGAATCATGTCGCTCCAGCGCGCCCGGTACAGGTCCGACAGCGCCAGATGCATCAACAGATCGCGCAGGGGCGCGGGATAGAGCACGCAGGCGTCGTAGACGACGGTGAAGTGCGAGCTCATCCGCTCAGTACCCCATGCCGAGTTCCTGGGCCTGCGCGGCCAGTTCGTCGAGGGCCTTGCGGCGCTCGGCATCGATCCGGTGCTTGTAGGCGATCACGTCCTGGTAACGCACCCGACGATGCGTGCCGATCTTGTGGAACGGGATCTCGCCTTTTTCCAGCAACTGCACGAGGAAGGGCCGCGAGACGTTGAGCAGGTCGGCCGCTTCCTGCGTGGTCAGTTCGGCGTGGATGGGGATGACGGTGACGGCATTGCCCTGGCCGATCTCGGTCAGCACGTCCAGCAGCAACCGCAGCGCCGTCGTCGGCAGCGTCACTGAGCGCACGGCGCCCTTGTCGTCGTGGAAGTCGATCTGCTGGGTCTCGGCGCGCGTTTGCAGCACCGTCGAGAGCACGCGCCCGGATTCCCGAGCCAGCGCGACGTCCTCGGCTGAGGGCAGCACCTTGGGGATGGTGGGGGTCGTCATGGGGCTCTCCTGGTCGGATCGGATGCGATAGGGGTCATTGTAAACGAAACAAACGAAATCGCAATAACCGAAAAGACATTGTTCTAACCATACAAATCAAAGACTTAAGGCGCATGCCTGGCTCGCCACCGGTCGGGCCGCGCCCCGTGATCGCCTAAAAAGCACTCGCCCAAGCCCAAAGCGCCGGGCAATTCAATGAGGGCTCCCAAACAGAAGGAGCCCCGCCATGCAGAAACACCCTGCATCTGTTCGATCCACCCGGAACTTCTATCCGGCACCACCCGAAGGCACGACGCCGGTCGCGCTCAACGAGTTCGAACTCGCCGCCCGCTGGCGACTGTCCGTCCACACCCTGCGCCGCTGGCGGCAGGAGCAGCTGGGCCCGGTCTTTTGCAAGCTGGGCGCACGCGTCACCTACCTGATCAGCGACGTCGAGGCCTTCGAGCGGCGCGTCTCGCGCTACTCGACCTTCGCTCGGGCATACCAGTGAGGGGGCGGCCATGAGCGACCTCACCCTCTACCCCGCCGACATCGCCGCGATGTCCGTCGGCCAGCTGGCTCAACTCCCGCCCGCCCAGAAGGCGCAGATCAGCCGCAACCTCGACGAAGCGCTCGCCTGGCTCAAGCAAGCCCGCGCCAAGTTCGACGCTGCGCTGGAGGCCGCCTACGGCGAGCAGGCCCGTGCTGCCCGCCTCGAGGCGGGCAAGGACTTCGGCGTCGTGCACCTGCAGGACGGTGCGCTGCGCGTGACGGTCGATGTCCCGAAGCGCGTGTCCTGGGACCAGGCGCAACTGGCGGCGATTGCCCGGCGCATCGCCGCCGCCGGCGAGAAGGTCGAGGACTACCTCGACGTCGAGTACTCCGTCTCGGAATCGCGCTTCTCCAACTGGCCGCCGGCACTGCGCGCCGGGTTCGAGGCCGCCCGCACCGTCAAGCCCGGCAAGCCCACGTTCCGGCTGGCCCTCGTCTCGGAGGAGTGATCCATGAGCACCGAACTGATCCCGTTTGATTTCGAAGGCCGTCCGGTCCGGGTCGTCACGGATGCCCAAGGCGAACCGTGGTTCGTCGCGGCGGATGTGTGCGCGGTTCTTGAACTGCCGAACACCACCCGCGCCCTGGCGCGGCTGGACCCTGACGAGCAAGCCCTGATCTCGATTCAGGGCATCTCGCGCGGCAATGACCAGGTCAACGTCGTCAACGAGCCCGGGCTGTACAGCCTGGTCCTCGGCAGCCGCAAGCGCGAGGCCAAGCGCTTCAAGCGCTGGGTCACCCACGAGGTGCTGCCGGCGATCCGCAAGACGGGCAGCTACACGGCGCCAAGTGCACGCCCGACCCTGCCGGCACCCACCCAGGACCGCGTCGCCGCTCTGCTGCTGATCGGCGAGGCCGTGGCCAAGGTGCCGGGGGTCAAACCCGGCATCGCGATGGCGGCCACGCTCTCCTGCATCCAGGAGAACACGGGCTTGGCGGTCGAGACGCTGCGCCGCGCCCTTCCTGCCAGGGACACTGCCGCGAACGAGGCGATCTGCTCGCTCAACGCCACCCAGCTCGGCAGGCTGCTCGGCCTGTCGGCCAAGGCCACCAACCAGCGTCTGGCCACGCACGGCCTGCAGTTGCGCAACGAACGCGACGAGTGGGAACTGACCGAGGCCGGCGAGGCCTGGGCCGAAGCCATGCCGTACTCGCGCAACGGGCACAGCGGCTACCAGATCCTCTGGAACCCGGCGGTCGCGGAGCGGCTGAAGGAGGTGGCGTGATGGCCCTCCCCATCATCACCGCCGACCAGCGGCTGCGCGAGAAGCAGGGCGTGAAGCTCGTGCTTCTAGGCAAGAGCGGCATCGGCAAGACCAGCCAGCTCAAGACGCTGCCGGAAGGATCGACCCTGTTCGTCGACCTCGAGGCTGGCGACTTGGCCGTCAAGGACTGGCGCGGCGACTGCGTGCGCCCGAGCACCTGGCCGGAGTTCCGCGATCTCGTGGTGTTCCTCGCCGGCCCGAACCCGGCGCTGCCCGCCGACGCGCCGTTCTCCGAGGCGCACTACCGGCATGTGTGCGAGCGCTACGGCGATCCCGGTCAACTCGCCAAGTACGACACCTACTTCGTCGACTCGATCACGGTACTCGCGCGCCTGGCGCTCGTCTGGGCCAAGACCCAGCCGCAGGCCTACAGCGAGCGCAACGGCAAGCCCGACACCCGGGGCGCCTACGGCCTGCTCGGCTCGGAACTCATCGGGGCGCTGACCCACCTGCAGCACGCGCGCGGCAAGCACGTGGTGTTCGTGGCCATCCTCGACGAGCGCCTGGACGACTTCAACCGCAAGGTCTTCGTGCCGCAGATCGAGGGCGCCAAGACCGCGGCGGAACTGCCCGGCATCGTCGATGAAGTCGTGACGCTGGCCGAGATCAAGGCCGAGGACGGATCGTCCTACCGCGCCTTCGTCTGCCACACGGTGAACCCCTACGGCGTCCCGGCCAAGGACCGCTCCGGCCAGCTCGAGTTGCTGGAGCCGCCGAACCTGCGCGCGCTGATCGACAAGTGCGCCGCCGCCACTCGAATCCCGCCATCCCCCACTGCATCCCAGGAGTAAGCCATGACCCATTGGTCCGATTTCAACGACGCCGAACAGCAGCAGCACTTCGACCTGATCCCCAAGGGCACGCTCGCCCGCGTGCGCATGACCCTCAAGCCCGGGGGCTACGACGACCCGGCCCAGGGTTGGACCGGCGGCTACGCCACGCAGAGCTTTGAAACTGGCTCGGTGTATCTGGCGGCCGAGTTCGTGGTGCTGGAGGGCGAGTACGCCCGGCGCAAGCTGTGGTCGAACATCGGCTTGCACAGCGCGAAGGGCCCGGCCTGGGGCCAGATGGGGCGCAGCTTCGTGCGCGCCGTGCTCAATTCCGCCCGCAACGTCCATCCGCAGGACATGAGCCCGCAGGCCGCCGCCGCGCGGCGCATCCAGGGCTTCCACGAGCTCGACGGCATCGAGTTTGCGGCCCGCATCGACGTCGAGAAGGACGGCCGCGGCGAGTTGAAGAACGTCATCCGAAACGCCGTCGAGCCCGACCACCCGGACTACGCCCGCCTGATGGGGCTGCCGCCGAAGAACCCCGGCAGTGGTTCCACCGGCGCGCCCGCCGCAGCAACCCCGCCGCGCACGACGCCGCCCGTCAACCCGCAACGCCCCGCCATGCCGGGCAAGCCCGCCTGGGCGCAGTGAGAGGAGGGTCAGTGAAGTGTTGGGTCTGCAAACGACAGGCGCGCGGCTACGGCCACTCGGACCTTCGGCATCCGGTGGGCGACGCCCGGCGCTATCCGATCGACTGGGTGTTCTGCTCGCGGCGTTGCCAGGAGGCGTTTCATGCGCTCTACGGTCAGTGGCTGCGGGTGCGGGACGGACGCCCACCCCTCGGGGAGGTCGCGATGATCGACCCGTCTGACGTCGAAATGGCCGCGATGAGGAAGTGCCTCAAGGCCTTCGGCGCGGCGGCAGAACGCATCGGCTTCGACAAGCCCCTCGGCGCGTACTCCGAGGACGAGGCGCTCCAGGTGATCGACGCCATCGTCACCTGCTACACGGACGCGATGGTCGAGCACCACGAAGCGACCAAGTACCCGCCGGTGCGGGGCTTGAAAGACCCGGTGTCCGACCCCTTCGCCGACCTCGAGGACGATCTGCCGTGGGAGGAGCCGAAGGCTCAAGCGCAGACGGCACGCACGGCAGCACCCAAGGAGGCGCGGCGATGATGGACTTCAACGCCTCCAAGAGCCTGTCGGGTCAGGTCACGGCGCTGATCGATGCCGGGATGCAGCAGTCTCGCGCGGCGCAGCCTCGCCGCACGTACCTGGGCGCCTCGCGCCTCGGGGCCGCGTGCGAGCGCGCGCTGCAATACGAGGTCGCCGACGCCCCGGTCGATCCGGGTCGCGAGACCGACGGTCGCATGCTGCGCGTCTTCGAGCGCGGCCACCTTATGGAGGACTGCATGGTCGGATGGCTGCGCGCGGCGGGCTTCGATCTGCGCACGCGCGACGACGCGGGCGAGCAATTCGGCTTCTCGGCGCTGGACGGGCGCCTGCAGGGCCACGTCGATGGCGTGCTCGTCGCCGGGCCCGACCTCGGCTTTGGGGCCGGCTATCCCGCGCTGTGGGAGAACAAGTGCCTGGGCGCCAAATCGTGGCGCGAGTTGGAGAGACATCGCCTCGCGGTCGCCAAGCCCGTCTATGCCGCCCAGGTCGCGCTCTACCAGGCCTATCTCGAACTGCACGCGCACCCGGCCCTGTTCACGGCGGTAAACGCCGACACCATGGAGATCCACGCCGAGCTGGTGCCGTTCGATGCGGCGTTGGCGCAGCGCATGTCCGACCGGGCGGTGAAGGTCATCACGGCCACCGAGGCGGGCGAACTGCTGCCGCGCTCGTTCTCCGATCCCACCCATGTCGAGTGCCGGATGTGCCCGTGGCAGGACCGGTGCTGGAGGGCTGCGGCATGAGGACCCGATCCGTATCGACGACGGGCGCGATTGGCGAGCCCATGATCGACGCCAAGCAAGCCGCGGCCAGCCTGCGCCTGCCGTACTACTGGTTCGCCGATCCAATGATGCGCGCCAAGCACCGCATCCCGCACTACCTTCTGGGTGGGCTGGTGCGCTACCGGCTGTCGGAACTGCAGGTTTGGGCCTCGCACCACGCGAGAGCCATGGCCCGCAGCGCGTCGGATGGCAGCGAGGAGGGCGGTGCATGATCGATTTCAACGCTCTCCCGGACCCGCCCGCCGACGCCGACCCCACCGCGCGCCGCGAGGAGATTCGCGCCGCCCTGCTCGCGAGGCTGGAGTCGGTGCTGTTCACCCTGTTCCCCGCTGGAAAGAAGCGCCGCGGCAAGTTCTTCATCGGCGACGTGCTCGGCAGCCCGGGCGACAGCCTGGAGGTCGTGCTCGACGGCGACAAGGCGGGACTCTGGACCGACCGTGCCGAAGGCTCCGGCGGCGATGTGTTCCACCTGATCGGCGCCCACTTCGGCGTGGACGTGCACGGCGACTTCGCCCGCGTCCTCGACCTGGCCGAGGACCTCGTCGGCCGAGCGCCCACGGCGCCGCCGCGCAAGGCGGCCAAGAAGGCCCCGATCGACGACCTCGGCCCGGCCACCGCCAAGTGGGACTACCTCGACGCACAAGGGCGCCTCATCGCCGTGGTCTACCGCTACGACCCGCCCGGGCGCAAGAAGGAATTCCGGCCCTGGGACGCCAAACGGCGCAAGATGGCCCCGCCCGAGCCGCGGCCGCTGTACAACCAGCCGGGGATCCAGGACGCCGCCCAGGTCGTGCTGGTCGAGGGCGAGAAATGCGCCCAGGCCTTGATCGAGCTCGGGATCGTGGCCACCACCGCGATGCACGGGGCGAATGCGCCCGTGGACAAGACCGATTGGTCGCCGCTGGCGGGCAAGGCCGTCCTCCTCTGGCCCGATCGCGACAAACCCGGCTGGGACTATGCGATGGCCGCGGCGCAGGCCGCACTCGCCGCCGGCGCCGCCTCCTGCGACGTGCTGCTGCCGCCCGACGACAAGCCCGAGGGGTGGGACGCGGCCGACGCCGTCGCCCAAGGCTTCGACGTCGCCGCCTTCATCGCCTCGGGCCCGCGGATGAGCATCAAGCCAGCACTTGGGCAGCCCACGCAGGAGCCTTCCGTCTGGGCCACCGACGACGCGCTGGCGCTGAGCTTCACCAGCCGCTACAGCGAAGACTGGCGCTACTGCGCCGCCTGGGGCAAGTGGCTGGTGTGGGACGGCCGGCGCTGGCAGGCGGACGAGACGCTGTTGGTGCACCACCTCATCCGGGCGATCTGCCGCGAGGCCGCCCTCAAGGCCGACTCCCACCGGCTGGCGGCCAAGCTCGCCGCGAGCAGCACGGTCGGCGGCGTGGAGCGGCTGGCGCGCACCGACCGGCGGCACGCCTCCACCTCGCAGGAGTGGGACGCGGATCTGTTCGCGCTCAACACGCCGGGCGGCGTGGTCGACCTGCGCACCGGGCGGCTGCGTCCCCACGACCGCGCCGACCGCATGACCAAGCTCGCCACCGCCACGCCCCGCGGCGACTGCCCCCGCTGGCGGGCGTTCCTGGCCGACGTCACCGGGGGCGATACCGACCTGCAGGCCTACCTGCAGCGCATGGTGGGCTATTGCCTCACCGGCTCGACGGCGGCGCATGCGCTGTTCTTCCTCTACGGCACCGGCGCCAACGGCAAGTCGGTGTTCGTGAACACCTTGGCCACGATCCTCGGCGACTACGCCACCAGCGCGCCGATGGACACCTTCATGGAGGCGCGCGGCGACCGGCATCCGACCGATCTCGCGGGCCTGCGCGGGGCGCGCTTCGTCTCCTCCATCGAGACCGAGCAGGGCCGGCGCTGGAACGAGTCCAAGGTCAAGGCGATCACCGGCGGCGACAAGGTCTCGGCGCGCTTCATGCGCCAGGACTTCTTCGAGTACACGCCCCAGTTCAAGCTGGTCATCGCCGGCAACCACAAGCCCGCGATCCGCAACGTGGACGAGGCGATGAAGCGCCGGCTGCACCTGATCCCCTTCACCGTGACCATCCCGCCCGAGCGGCGCGACGCCGGGCTCACCGACAAGCTCCTGGCCGAACGCGACGGGATCCTCGCCTGGGCGGTGCAGGGCTGTCTGGCCTGGCAGCGCGAGGGGCTCCGGCCCCCGGCCAGCGTGGTGTCGGCCACCGCCGAGTACTTCGACGAGGAGGACGCCGTCGGCGACTTCCTGGACGAAGAGGCGCAGCGCCACCCGCAGGCCCGCGTGGCCGTGGCCGACGTGTTCCAGCGCTGGCAGGACTGGGCCGGCCGGCGCGGCGAGTACGTGGGCACAAGCCGCTGGCTCGCGCAGCAACTGGCCAACCGCGGCTTCGAGCGCACGCGCATCCACGGCGGCGTCAAGGCCCTGGCGGGCCTGTCGCTCAAGCCCAAGGACTCCGGCGTACGGCTCCCGTACCGCGACGACTGACCACCCACGGTGACCGAAGGTGACTGGCCCAGGGATTGAATCGCTTTACGCGCGTACGCGCGCGCGGGCGGAAGGGATATTCCCCACGGCGGTCACCTTCGGTCACCGGCATGAGAACACGAACGAAGGACTGCAACGATGACAGCAACGATCCTGGCCCTCGACCTGGGCACCACCAGCGGTTGGGCGCTGCGCGACCGCACCGGCCGCATCACCAGCGGCAGCCAATCCTTCAAGCCACAGCGATTCGAAGGCGGCGGCATGCGCTACCTGCGCTTTGGCCGTTGGATTTCTGAAATTCAGACATCGGTTTCTGAACTTCAGTTTTTGTACTTCGAGGAAGTGCGCCGCCACGCCTCCACCGATGCCGCGCACGCCTACGGCGGGTTCCTCGCCACGCTCACGGCCTGGTGCGAGCACCACGGCGTCCCCTACCAGGGCGTGCCGGTGGGCACGATCAAGAAGCACGTCACCGGTAAGGGCAATGCGAGCAAGGACGAGATGATGGCGGCCATGCGCGCGCGCGGCTACCTGCCCACCGACGACAACGAAGCCGACGCCCTGGCGCTGTTGCACTGGGCCATCCAGCAGCACGACGCGGCGCAGGAGGCGTGAGATGGACATCCCGACTCCTCGCTACCGCTGCCCGCTGGGGCGCCTGCAGCCCGAGCCGATGGACGTGGAGGCCGTCAAACGCCGCGGCTGGCGCGAGCAACGCCTGCTCGTCGTCTGCCTCGACGACGACCGGCTCGACGGGATGGAACGCGAGCTGATCCGCCGAATCGGCGAGCGGCTCTACGGTGCACGGGAGGCGCGCCATGGCTGAGTGGACCGTCGAGCGGGTGGCCGAACGCTTCCGGGAGGCGGCCATCACCGCCCACCGATTGCCGCCCGTGCGCGTGCAGGGCTACTTCAACACCTGGCCCGCGATCCGGCGCATGCCCTGGGAGACGCTGGGGGCCGAGCCGACGATCCGGCGCTTCCCGCCCAGCCCCGAGGCCATCGAGCGCATGCTCGAGACCATGCGCTGGGTCTTGTGGCTGGAGGAAGAGGAACGCCACCTGGTATGGATGCGCGCCGAGCGCCACCGCTGGCGCGAGATCTGCGCCCGCTTCGGCTGCGACCGGACCACCGCCTGGCGGCGGTGGCAGCGGGCGCTCTCGATCGTGGCCGACCGTCTGAACGGAGAGCAAGGAACTTCTCGACACATGGTGCCACTAAGTGGCATACTTCGCTAATGAGAAGAGTCTTCAAGACGCGCCACTTCGCTCGTTGGATGCGCAAGACCGAACTGACAGACGCCGGGTTGTGTCAAGCGGTCGAGGAGATGGCCGCGGGCCTCATCGATGCCGACCTGGGCGGTGGCGTGGTGAAAAAGCGCGTGGGCTTGGCTGGCCGCGGCAAGCGTGGTGGCGCGCGCACCTTGATCGCCACCAACAAGGGCGATCGCTGGTTCTTCGTCTACGGCTTCGAGAAAAACGAGCGGGCCAACATCGATGACGAGGAACTGGAAGCGCTGCAGGATCTGGCCGCCGATCTGCTGGCCCGTCCCGCGCGCCAGTTGGATGAATCCGTTGCCGACGGAACATTGCAGGAGATTTGCCATGACAAACGAGCCTAAGTCCAAGAGCCGCCTGCTCGAAGCCGTTCACGAAACGGCGCGCGACCTGCATCGCCTGGGCTTCATCGACAAGCGCAAGATGCGCAAGTACGACGCGCTGTGCCTGGAGCCGGTGCATGAATACGACGCTGAGAAAGTGCGCGCCTTGCGCGAACGCCTGCACTTGAGTCAGGCCGTGCTGGCATCGGTCCTCAACACCAGCGTCTCGACCGTGCGCAAGTGGGAAGTGGGCGACAAGAAGCCCAGTGGTCCCTCGCAGAAGCTGCTCGACCTCATCGAACGCAAGGGGCTGGAGGCGGTGCTCTGATGGGGTAGCTCTTCCAAACCCATGCGCAACGTTGATGAACGCAGGGCGCGCTGACAGACAGTTTCGGACTGGATGCAAATCCGGGGTCGTTCAGGGGTGCAACAAAGCAGGCCGATCAGGGGTAGTATCTCGGCTAACTTCTGGACAGCGGTGACGGTCGAGGAAGCCGCCCGGCCATTCACGGGTCCTTCCTGGCGACCCAGCCATGCGGGGGGCGCGAGCGCGGCGCTTCGATAGCGTCAGGGTGCAAACCGAGGTTTGCAGGGTTTGCGGTTTGCAGCCCTCCAGCCCGAGACCTTCTCCCCGACACCCCCAGCCCGCCCACGGTCCGCCGTCGGCGGGCTTCTTCGTTTCCGAGGCACCGATTCTGGACACGCTCGCCGTCACGTACCGCAAGGTCGAGACGCTGATCCCCTACGCCCGCAATCCGCGCACGCACAGCGACGAGCAGATCGCGCGCATCGCCGCCAGCATCGCCGAGTTCGGCTGGACCAACCCGATCCTGGTCGATGGCGAGCACGGTGTGATCGCCGGTCACGGCCGGCTGCTGGCCGCACGCAAGCTGGGGCTCGCCGAGGTGCCGGTGATCGAGCTTGCGCACCTGACGCCTGCGCAGAAGCGCGCCTACGTGATCGCCGACAACCGGCTCGCGCTCGATGCCGGCTGGGACCAGGCGATGTTGGCGCTGGAGTTCGCCGAACTGGCCGACGCCGGCTTCGATCTGGACCTGACCGGCTTCTCGGCCTCCGAGATCGAAGGCCTGCTCGACGCCATCGAGAAGACGGAACCGTCCGCCGAAGAGGACACGAGCGCTTTGGTCCGCGACCCGGACGAGGACGACGTCACACCGCCCGCGGTGGCGGTCACACGCCCCCGCGATCTGTGGCTGATCGGTGAACACCGACTGCTCTGCGCCGACAGCCGCGACGCGGCCGCCGTCGCGCGCCTCCTCGAGGGCGAGCGGGCGCACCTGCTCTTCACCAGCCCACCGTATGCCAACCAGCGCGACTACACCACCGGCGGCATCGCGGACTGGGACGCGTTGATGCAGGGCGTGTTCGGCGCTGCCCGCGCGGCACTGCGCGAGGACGCGCAACTCCTGGTCAACCTCGGGCTCGTGCATCGCGACAACGAGTGGCAGCCGTACTGGGACGGCTGGATCGAGTGGATGCGCACGCAGGGCTTTCGGCGCTTCGGCTGGTACGTGTGGGACCAGTCGGTGACCGTGCCCGGCGACTGGGCCGGGCGGCTGGCGCCCCGCCACGAGTTCGTCTTCCACTTCAACCGACGCTCGCGCAAGCCGAACAAGATCGTGCCCTGCAAGTGGGCCGGGCACGAGACGCACCTGCGCGCCGACGGATCGTCCACCGCGATGCGCGGCAAGGACGGCAAGGTCGGCGCCTGGAACCATGCCGGACAGCCCACGCAGGCGTTCCGCATCCCGGACTCGGTCGTCGAGGTGACGCGCCAGCGCGGCCGCATCGGTGAAGGCATCGATCATCCGGCGGTGTTCCCGCTGGGCCTGCCGAAGTTCTTCATCGAGGCCTACACCGACGCGGGCGAGATCGTCTTCGAGCCGTTCGCGGGCTCGGGCACCACGCTGCTGGCCGGCCAACTCACCGGCCGCCCGGTACGCGCCATCGAACTCGCTCCAGAGTACGTGGACGTCGCGCTGCGCCGCTGGCTGCAGCACCACCCGGGCACGGTGCCGGTGCTGGAGGGCAGCGGCCGGACCTTCGACGAGGTGGCGGCCGAACGTACCGTCAGTAGTGGTAGCGCCCCTGGAGGAACTCGACGCGATCGGCCTTGACCAGATAGACGCAGCGATGCTCCTGGGTGATGCGTCGCGACCAGACGTCCGGGCCGAGGTATTTCAGCGGCTCGGGTTTGCCGATGCCATCGAAGGGATCGCGCAGCACCGCCTCGACGAGTTCGAGCAAGCGGCGGGCGGTGCGACGGTCGGTCTCCACCCAATGACGCAGGTCTTCGAGAAATTCCGGATGGCAGACCGCAAGCCGCGAGGCCTCACGCTTCAAGGTCGGCGTCCTGCTTGAGCTGGGCGAGCGTCGTGGGCTTCAGGCTTGTCGTGCGTGCCCGGTTGAGGGCCGTGAGCAGCCGTTCGGCGTTCTTGGCCGAGCGCAGCAGGTGCGCCGTTTCCATCAAGCCTTCGAGCTCATCGGCCGCGATCATCGCCACGGCTCCTCCCGAGCGACGGCGCACCACGATGACCTCGCGATCGTCCACGGCGCGGTCCATCAGCGCCTTGAGCTGCTCGCGCGCCTGGCTGTAGGTGGTTTCGATGGTCATGGCGGCACCTCTGGAATTGGACAGAAGTATTGTACAGGAAATGAACGCCCACTGGCTGGCCGATCGCATCGAGCTCTGGCCGATCGACAAGCTGCTGCCCTACGTGCGCAATGCCCGCCAGCACTCGGACGAGCAGATCGCCCAGATCGCGGCCTCCATCGCGGAGTTCGGCTTCGTCAATCCCATTCTCACCGGCGCCGACGGTGTGCTGGTCGCGGGCCATGGGCGGCTTGCCGCCGCGCGCAAGCTGGGCCTGCCCACAGTGCCGGTGGTCGTGCTCGATCACCTCACGCCGACCCAGCGCCGCGCCCTGGTGCTCGCGGACAACCGGCTCGCGGAACTCGCGACCTGGGACGATGCCCTGCTGCGCATCGAACTGGAGGCGCTGCAGGACGATGGCTTCGATCTCGATCTCACCGGATTCGACGCCGATGCACTGGCAGAACTGCTGGCCGATGAGGAACCACAGATCGAGGGCCGGACGGAGGACGATGCCATCCCGGAGATGCCGGAAGAGCCGGTGTCTCGGCCGGGCGACGTCTGGCGGCTCGGGCCGCACCGCCTGGTCTGCGGGGACGCGACCACCGCCGAGGCCTATGCGCGCCTGTTTCCGGACGGCGAGCGGGCGGACATGGTGTTCACCGATCCGCCCTACAACGTGAACTACGCCAACAGCGCGAAGGACAAGCTGCGCGGCAAACACCGCCCCATCCTCAACGATGCGCTGGGCGAAGGCTTCTACGATTTCCTCTTTGATGCGCTGGCGCTGATCATGGCGCACACCCGAGGCGCGATCTACGTCGCCATGTCCTCCAGCGAACTGGACACGCTGCAAGCGGCCTTCCGCGCCGCCGGCGGGCACTGGTCGACCTTCATCATCTGGGCCAAGAACACCTTCACGCTGGGCCGCTCGGACTACCAGCGCCAGTACGAGCCGATCCTCTACGGCTGGCCCGAAGGCGCGACGCGCCACTGGTGCGGCGACCGCGACCAGGGCGACGTCTGGCAGATCAAGAAGCCAGCGAAGAACGATCTGCACCCGACCATGAAGCCGGTGGATCTGGTCGAGCGGGCCATCCGCAACTCCAGCCGCCCCGGCGACGTGGTGCTCGACCCCTTCGGCGGCTCGGGCACGACCTTGATCGCCGCTGAGAAGGCCGGGCGCGTGGCGCGGCTGATCGAGCTCGACCCGAAGTATGCGGACGTGATCGTGCGGCGCTGGCAGGACTGGACGGGCCAGCAAGCCACCCGCGAGGCGGATGGCCTGGCCTTCGATCAGGCGGCGAGCGACTCGTCGGCGATCGCGCAGTGAATCACGAACCCGGTCAGATTGGGCAGCCCGCGCGGGATGTGCTGCCCCATCGCGACTCAGGCAAGCCGGTAGACGCGCTCGCCGCCCGGGGATCTCTCGGAGACGATCGTCAGGCCCAGTTTCTTCTTCAGCGCCCCGGCCAAGGTGCCGCGCACCGTGTGCGCCTGCCAGCCGGTGCTGTCCATGATCTGGCGGAGGGTGGCGCCTTCGGGACGCTGCAGCATCGCGATCACCTGCGCCTGCTTGCTGTGGGCGCGGGGGCGGCGCGGCTCGGCGCTGCGATGCGCATCCTGCGCCCAGGCCGATTCGGCGGCGTTCACCGCCGCCTCCAGGTCGGCCTCGTCGCGCGCCGTCTGCGCCTGCTCGGCCCGGGCGATCACCGCACCGAGTTTCGCAACGAAGGACTGGCGCGGGGCGGTGCGGGCACCCGGGCGCGGCACGCCCAAGGCCTCGTAGCCTGCGTCGGCAACGACCCAGACCTCGCCCTGGCGGGCGATCAGGGCGCGGTTGGCCAGGCCGTCGAGCACCTTGCGGCGGGCACCGCCTTGGATGTGCTCGGGGAACCAGTCGATTCGGCCGTCGCTGTGCTCGAGCGCATGGGCCAGGATCGCGTGCTGGGCGGGGGTCAGGGTGATGGTGCTCATGGTCTGCTCCTGGATAGGGATGGATCGGCGCGAGTCAGTCTTCCCAGAGGTGCTCGCCATCGAGGCTGATCCACAGGCGCGCATCGCGCGCGGTGGCCATCTCGCGCACCGCCAAGCCGGTTTTGAGGTGGGTGCCGGTCTTGCCGGTGAAGTCGTAACGCTGGCCGTCGTGCATCACGGTCGCTGGGCCTTGCTCGTCGAACTCGATTCGGATCAGGCGGGTGCCGAGGGCGTTTCCGTTGGTGTCGGTGACCTGGGGTTGGCGGATGCGCAGGGTCATGGTCTGCTCCTTGGTGCGTGGTGATTGGGTGAGGTGATGAACGCGCTGTTCGCGTGAGAAGCCAAGCGTTCTTGCTTGGCTTCGCATTGCTCGTCAGACCTTGCGCAACACCGAGATGCCGGCCTGCGCCAGTTCGAGCGCGGCGGCGTGGAAGGCCATCTCGCCGACCCAGGGCGCAGCCCTTGCGTCGTCAAACAAGCGGTCGATGACCGGCCGGGCCTTGGCGCGCATCGCGGCGCAGGCGGCTTCGAGCTCGTCGCGGCTGGCGGCGGCCACCTCCTTGCGGCAAGTGCGCACCAGCACGGTCAGGGCGGCCTCGGCGAGCTTGGTGGCGAGAAGGTCGGGGATGTGGGGGTTCATCGGGCGTCCTTTCGGTCGGGTGGTTCGGAGTGACGTGATGAACGCGCTTCTCGCCCGTGAAGCCAAGCGTTTTCTGCGGGTGTTGGCCAAGAACTGACGATGACTTGATCGAAGAGGGCCATGGGCATCTCGATTCGCGCCTACGCCCGCCACCGTGGGGTATCGGACACCGCCGTGCACAAGGCCATCCGCACCGGGCGCATCACGCCCGAGGCGGACGGCACCATCGACCCAGACCGGGCCGACCGCGACTGGACCCGGAACTCCGAGCCGCCGAAGGCGGGAACGGGCTCCCGGACCGTGAAGGTGCGGGTGGCGGAGGATCCGGCCCCCAACCTCGCCACCGGCCTGCCCGCTGGCGGCACCACGCTCGTGCAGGCGCGCACGGTCAACGAGGTGGTCAAGGCGCAGACCAACAAGGTGCGGCTGGCCCGCCTCAAGGGCGAACTGGTCGATCGCCACCAGGCCATCGCGCATGTGTTCAAGCTCGCCCGTACGGAGCGCGACGCTTGGCTCAACTGGCCGGCGCGGATCTCGGCGCAGATGGCGGCCCGGCTCGGCGTGGAGGCTCACACCCTGCACGTGGCCCTGGATGCCGCCGTGCGCGAGCACCTCGCCGAGCTCGGGGAACTCAAGGTTCGGGTCGATTGATGGACGAGTTCGCCTATGAGGGCTGGGACGTCATCGAGCGCGCTTGGCGCGAGGGCCTCACGCCGGACCCGCTGCTCACCGTCTCCGAATGGGCCGACCGTCACCGGGTGCTGTCGAGCAAGGCCTCGAGCGAGCCGGGGCGCTGGCGCACCGCGCGCACGCCGTATCTGAAGGCGATCATGGACTGCCTGTCGCCGACCTCGCCCGTCGAGCGCGTGGTGTTCATGAAGGGCGCGCAGGTGGGCGCGACCGAGACCGGCTCGAACTGGATCGGCTACGTGATCCACCACGCCCCCGGGCCGATGATGGCGGTGTGGCCCACCGTGGAGATGGCCAAGCGCAACTCCAAGCAGCGCATCGACCCGCTGATCGAGGAGTCGCCGGTGCTCTGCGAACTCATCGCCCCGGCGAGAAGCCGCGACTCGGGCAACACCGTGCTGATGAAGGAGTTTCGCGGCGGGGTGCTGGTGATGACCGGGGCCAACTCGGCCGTGGGCCTGCGCTCGATGCCGGTGCGCTACCTGTTCCTCGACGAGGTGGACGCCTACCCGCTGGACGTGGATGGCGAGGGCGATGCGATCATTCTCTCCGAAGCCCGCACCCGGACGTTTGCCCGACGCAAGATCCTGCTGGTCTCCACCCCCACCATCGCCGGGGCCTCGATCATCGAGCGCGAGTACGAGGCGAGCGATCAGCGCCGCTACTTCGTGCCCTGCCCGCATTGCGCGCACCGGCAGTGGCTGCGCTTCGAGCAGCTGCGTTGGGAGCCGGGGCGGCCGCAAGACGCGGCCTACGTGTGCGAGGCCTGCGAGGAGCCCATCGCCGAGCACCACAAGCCGCGCATGCTCGAACTCGGCCAGTGGCAGGCGCAGGCCGAGAGCCGCACCGCGGGCTTCCACCTGTCCTCGCTCTACAGCCCCTGGCGCCGCTGGCGCGAGATCGCGGAGTCCTGGGAGAAGGCCACCCGCGCCGAAGGCCGGTCGGTGGCGATGATCAAGACCTTCAAGAACAACGAGCTCGGCGAGACCTGGGTCGAGGAGGGCGAGGCGCCGGACTGGCAGCGCCTGCTGGAGCGGCGCGAGGATTACCCGATCGGCACCGTCCCCGCCGGAGGGCTCTTGCTCACCGCCGGCGCCGACGTGCAGAAGGACCGCGTCGAGGTGTCGGTGTGGGCCTTCGGGCGCGGCAAGGAGTGTTGGCTCGTCGAGCACCGGGTGCTGATGGGGGACACGGCGCGCGAAGCGGTCTGGCAGCGGCTGGCCGACCTGCTCGCCGAGACCTGGACGCACGAGAGCGGCGCGCAGCTGCCGCTGGCCCGCCTGGCGGTGGACACGGGCTTTGCGACGCAGGAGGCCTACGCCTTCGTGCGCCGGGTGCGCGACGGCCGGGTGATGGCGGTCAAGGGCGCGCCCAAAGGGGTGGCGCTGATCGGCACCCCCACCGCGGTCGACGTGACCCAGGGCGGCAAGCGGCTGCGCCGGGGCGTGAAAGTGTTCTCGGTGGCGGTGGGCATCGCCAAGCGCGAGCTCTACGACCACCTGCGCCTCGCCCCCGAGGTGGCCGAGGACGGCGTGAGGCCGGCCTACCCTGCCGGCTACGTGCACCTGCCGAAGATCGACGCCGAGTTCCTGCAGCAACTGTGCGCCGAGCAGCTCGTCACCCGGCGTAATCGCCACGGCTTTGCGGTGCGCGAGTGGCAGAAGATGCGCGAGCGCAACGAGGCCCTCGACTGCTACGTCTACGCCCGCGCCGCGGCCAGTGCCGCGGGGCTGGATCGTTTCGAGGAACGCCACTGGCGCGAACTGGAGCGGCAACTGGGGCTGCCGCCGCCCGGCGAATCCATGCCGTCGAACGAAATGCCCATCGAACGACCTCCCGAGGCCACCCATCGCGGTGGCCTCGAGGTTTCTGCAACCCGCCACCCCGGCCGGCGTGTCATCCGCAGCCCCTGGCTGCGCTGATCCCCGCCGGCCGTCCCGAACCCCGAAGGAGAACCCATGTCCCTGGCCACCCGCATCGAGAGCCTCGTCATCCGCGTCGCGCAGGAGTTCAACGACGTCCGCGCGAAGGCCGGGAATCTCGCCAACCTCACCACCACCGACAAGTCCAGCCTGGTGGCGGCCATCAACGAGCTGAAGGCCGCGGTGGTGGCCTCGGGTGCGATCGACGACACCCAGGTCGCCACCACCAGCACCTACTCGTCGAGCAAGATCGTCACGCTGCTCGACACGCTCAAGGCCGAGATCCTGGGCGGGGCCGATGCCGCCTACGACACGTTGCTGGAGATCCAGCAGCTGCTGCAGGATGGCACCAGCGGCCTGGATGCCTTGCTCACTGCGGTCAACCACCGCGTGCGCTTCGACGCGGCGCAGTCCCTGACGGCTGCCGAGCAGGCCCAGGCGCGCAGCAACATCGGCGCCGTGGCCGCCGCCGAGGTGGGCGACACCGACACCGACTTCGTCGCGATCTTCGAAGGGGCCCTGGTCTGATGAGCCTGGCCTTGCGCCTTGCCGCCCTGGCCAGCCGCATCGGCCTGGAGGTCAAGACCAAGATCGATGTCAGCCATCCGGGGCTGGCCCGTGCCTGGGTGTGCTTTGGCCATGTCGGCAACCAGATCGTCGTGCGGGCCGCGCACAACGTCGCCTCGGTCACGCGGCTCGCCCCAGGCCGCTACCGCGTGAGCTTCGCCAGCCCGCTGCCGGACGCGAACTACTGCTGGGTGGGCGTCGCACGCAGCAACACCAACACGGGCACGCAGCGGCTGCTGATCGTGCGCTCGACCGCCGACGAGAAAACGCCGACGCACGTCGATGTGGGCTGCGCGACCACCGCCGCGTCCTTCGCCGACTCCCCCGAGATCGACCTCGTGGTCTACCGCTGATGGCCTACACCCAAGCCGACCTCGAGGCCCTGCAAGCCGCACTCGCCAAGGGCGAGAAGCGCGTGAGCTTCGGCGACAAGACGGTCGAGTACCGCAGCGTGGAGGAACTGCAAGCTGCTATTCGCCAGGTGAAACGCGACCTCTTCGAGCAGGCCGTGGCCACGGGGCTGTGGCCCGGCGCGCCGCGGCAGATCCGCCTTCACACGACCAAGGGGACGTGATGGGTTGGCGCACCTCACAAACGCCAGCAAGCTGGCTCAGCACCCTCAAGCGCCGGCTGCTCGGCACCAGCCCCACCTACGACGGCGTGGGCGGCGGCCGCAGGGCCGTGGCCTGGCAGGTGGGCAACCCCGGGGCGGTCGCGGCGCTGGCTTTCACGCAGAACGAACTGCGCGCCAAGAGCCGCGATCTCGCCCGGCGCAACGCCTGGGCGGCCGCGGGCATCGAGGCGTTCGTGGCGAATGCCATCGGCACCGGCATCAAGCCGCAGAGCATGGTGCAGGACCCGGCCGTGCGCGAGGCCATCCACGCGTTATGGTGGGACTGGGTGGAGGAGGCCGACGCCGCAGGACTCACCGACTTCTACGGCCTGCAGGCGCTCGCCTGCCGCGCGATGCTCGAAGGCGGCGAGGCGCTGGTGCGCCTGCGCTGGCGCCGTCTCGAGGACGGTCTGCCGGTGGGCCTGCAGCTGCAGGTGCTCGAGCCGGAACACCTGCCGACGACGCTCGACCGCGACCTGCCCTCGGGCCACGTCATCCGCGCCGGCATCGAGTTCGACCGGCTCGGGCGGCGCGTGGCCTATCACCTGACCCGCTCGCATCCGGGCGACGGGAGCCTGGCGCCGATGTCGGGCACGGGCGCCTCCGCGGGAGGTCTCGACACCGTGCGCGTGGGTGCCTCCGAGGTCATCCACCTGTTCCGCCCGCTGCGCCCGGGGCAGATCCGCGGCGAGCCGTGGCTTGCGCGGGCGCTGGTGAAGCTGCACGAGCTCGACCAGTACGACGACGCGGAACTGGTGCGCAAGAAGACCGCGGCGATGTTCGCCGGCTTCATCACGCGGCTCGCCCCCGAGGACACCCTGATGGGCGAAGGGCTGCCGGACGCGCAGGGCGCGGCGCTCGCCGGACTGGAACCCGGCACGTTGCAGATCCTGGAGCCGGGCGAGGACATCAAGTTCTCGGCGCCGGCCGACGTGGGCGCGAGCTACGGCGAGTTCATGCGCCAGCAGTTCCGGGCCGTGGCCGCCGCCATGGGCATCACCTACGAGATGCTCACCGGTGATCTCACCCAGGTGAACTACTCCAGCATCCGCGCGGGGCTGCTGGAGTTCCGCCGCCGTTGCGAGGCCATCCAGCACGGGGTGATCGTGCACCAGCTGTGCCGCCCGGTGTGGCGGGCCTGGATGGAGCAGGCCGTGCTCGAAGGGGCGCTGAGCCTGCCCGGCTACGCCCGCCGCCGGCGCGCGTACCAGGCCGCCAAGTGGATCCCGCAGGGCTGGCAGTGGGTCGATCCCTTGAAGGAGTTCAACGCGCTCAAGCTCGCGATCCGCGCAGGGCTGATGAGCCGCTCGGAGGCGATCTCGGCCTACGGCTACGACGCCGAGGACATCGACCGCGAGATCGCGGCGGACAACGCCCGCGCCGATGAACTGGGGCTGGTCTTCGACTCGGATCCGCGGCACGACCAGACACCGGCTGCCGCGCCTCAATCACCGCAGAAGGATGGTTCAGATGCTGATGCCGTAGAGCCTACGAGCGCTTGAGGTCGCGATAGAAGTTCTCGTGCGGGCCAACCGCTTCGAGATAGATCAAGCGGACTTCGTGATCGACGGTATAGCCCAGCAGGTAGAGCTGATTCTGGCTGCGGAACTTGTAGACGAACAGATCGGCGAGATCACCCTTCTTGCGTTCCCCGACGTTCGGGTCGGCCGCGATGACTTCGGTGGCGGCATCGACATCGGCCGCGACGTTGTCATGCAGCTTCTTGTAGGCCCGGGCAAACCGACGGGTTTGCTTGAGACCGTAGCTCATGCCTTGCGGCGGGACCGGGGCACGAAGAGGGTCGCGTCCTCACGCGGCTCGGCCATCGACGCCAGCGATTCGGCGATGAAGCCGACCGGCAGATCGGGGTTGTCCAGCGCGGCCCGGCCGACCTTGGCCCAGTACTCGACTTGGCCGGCGATGGTTCGATGCTCGGCCAGCGCCTCGGCGCGCGCTTGTTCGTAAAGCTTTTGGTCGATGCGGATGGAAATCGACGTCGTCATGGCGTCACCTGGGTAGGCCCTGCAACGAATTTACCACAATTGTAGTAGCGTCTCGCAAGGCGTTCAATCCCATGCTCCCCCACCTCGCCGCCCGCCTGTTCGGGACGCCCTTGCTCGTCCAGCGCGCCAAGCTCGACCTGATCCTCGCGGTGCTCTCCGAGCGCCTCCATCTCGCCGCGCCGGACGTCGAACTCGCGCCGCCGCTGCCGCGGCCCGCGACCCCCCAGGCGTTTCCGGAAGCTTCGATCGCCGTCCTGCCGATCCACGGCACCCTGGTCAAGCGCACGCTGGGGCTGGAGGCGGCCTCGGGGCTGACGAGCTACGCCGACATCGGCGCGCGGCTGGAGGCGGCGCTGGCCGACCCTCTGGTGGCCGGCATCGTGCTCGACATCGACTCGCCCGGCGGCGAGACCGGCGGCTGCTTCGAGCTCGCCCGCCGCGTGCGTGAGGCGGCCGGCCTCAAGCCGGTCTGGGCCGTGGCCAACGACGCCGCCTTCTCCGCGGCCTACGCGATCGGCTGCGCCGCCGAGCGGCTCTACGTCACCGAGACCGGCGGCGTGGGCTCGATCGGCGTGATCGCGCTGCACGTGGACCAATCGGCCAAGGACGCCCAGGACGGCTACCGCTACACGGCGATCACCGCGGGCGCGCGCAAGAACGACTACTCGCCGCACGAGCCGCTTCACGACGCCGCGCGCGCGGCGCTGCAGGCCGAGGTAGACCGGCTCCACGGCCTCTTCGTCGCGCACGTGGCGGCGATGCGCGGCCTCCCTGAGGACGCGGTGCGCGCGACCGAGGCCGCGCTCTTCTTCGGCCCGCAGGCCCTCGAGACGGGGCTGGCCGACGGGGTGGCCACGCTTGCCGCGGTGCTCGCCGAGTTCGACCGACATCTTTCTGCCGCGCGGCGTCCGTCTTCCCCGCCGCGCCAAGCCCCGACCGGGAAGGCGACCGTTCTCCGAGGAACCCCCTCCATGACCGACACCCCGCCCGAGACGCTCGGCGTGGATGAAGCCGCCGCCCTGGTGGCCGAGGCCCGCCGCGAAGTGGCGCAGTCCGCGCAAGCGATCGCGGAACTGTGTCTGATCGCCGGCTGCCCCGAGCGCGCCGCCGAGTTCATCGCGGCCGGCCACACCGAGGCCGCGGTGCGCCGCACCCTGATCGAAGCGCGCGCTGAGCGCAGCACGGAGTCCGCCGTGCGCTCGACCCATAGCCCCGAGGACTGGGCCGCCCCTGGCGCAGACCCCGCCGCCTCGCCCGTGGTCGCCGCCGTCAAGAAACTCGTCACCCGGGAGTGAACCATGCCCACGCTCACCCAAGCCCCCCACCTCGGCGACCTCGTGAAGTACGAGGCGCCGAACCTGTACTCGCGCGAGCAGGCGACCGTGGCCGCCGGGCAGAACCTACCGCTGGGCGCCGTGGTCGGGCGCGTGACGGCCACGGGCAAGCTCAAGGCCCTCGACCCCAGCGCCACCGACGGCACGGAAGTGGCCGCGGGCGTCCTGGGCAACGCGGTCGATGCAACGCTGATCGACCGCGAGGATGCGATCCTGATCGCTCGCCATGCCATCGTCGCGCGCCACGCGCTCGTCTGGCCCGCGGGGATCACCACCGCGCAGCAGCTCGCTGCGATCGCCCAACTCGAAGCGCGCGGCATCGTGGTGCGCGACAGCGCCTGATTCCGCCCCTCCCCACACCTCGGACGACCCGCCATTCGGCGGGTTCGTCGTTTCTGGAGTCTCCCGATGCTCAACCCCTTCGATTCCCCCGGCTTCTCGATGGCGAGCCTGACCGCCGCCATCAACCTGATCCCCAACCGCTACGGGCGGCTGGAAGCCTTGAACCTGTTTCCGGCCAAGCCCGTGCGCACGCGCCAGGTCGTCATCGAGGAGTACGCCGGGCGCCTGAACCTCTTGCCCACCCGGCCGCCCGGCTCGCCGGGCACGGTGGGCGAACGCGGCCGGCGCCGGCTGCGTTCCTTCGTCGTCCCGCACATCCCGCACGACGACGTGGTGTTGCCCGAGGAGGTGCAGGGCATCCGGGCCTTCGGCTCGGAAACCGAGATGGAGGCGGTCGCCGGCGTGCTCGCTCGACATCTCGAGACCATGCGCAACAAGCACGCGATCACCCTCGAGCACCTGCGCATGGGCGCGCTCAAGGGCCAGATCCTGGACGCCGACGGCAGCATCATCTACGACCTGTTCGACGAGTTCGAGCTCAGTCAGGCCACCATCGCCTTCGATCTGGCCAATGCCAACAGCGACGTCAAGGGCCACTGCTACGAGGTGCTGGCGCACATCGAGGAGAACTTGAAGGGCGAGTTCATGACCGGCGTGCACGTCCTCTGTTCGCCCGAGTTCTTCCGGGCGCTCACCGGCCACAAGTCGGTCAAGGAGGCCTATACCCAGTGGCAACAGGGCGCGATCCTGATCAACGACGTGCGCGCGGGCTTCGTCTTCGCCGGCATCACCTTCGAGGAGTACCGCGGCCAGGCGACCGATGCCAACGGCAACGCGCGCCGCTTCATCGCCGCGGGCGAGGCTCACGCCTTCCCGCTGGGGACGGTGGACACCTTCGCCACGTATTTCGCGCCTGCCGACTTCAACGAGACCGTCAACACCTTGGGCCAGCCGCTCTACGCCAAGCAGGAGCCGCGCAAGTTCGACCGCGGCACCGATCTGCACACCCAGAGCAACCCGCTGCCGATGTGCCACCGGCCCGGCGTGCTGGTGAAGCTCACCGTCTGAGGGTCCTGTCCGATGGTCTGTGTGGAGGATCTGTACGACGCCGCCGAGCGCGCGGGACTCTTGACGCCCGTCGTGGTGGGCACCACCACCGTGTCCTGCGCGTTCCGTGCGCCGGACGAGACGGTGCTCGACGGCCTGGCGCTGGCGCGCGACTTCGAGATCGAATACGCGGCCTCGCGCATCCATCTCGCACCGGGCGACGTGGTCACCATCGCCGGCGAGTCCTACCGCGTGCGCGAGGTGAGGGCGCTCGGCGACGGCCGCGAGTGCCGGGCCCAGCTTGCGAGGCTGCCATGAACTCGGTGCGCGAGCGCCTGCTGCGCACCCTCGTCGATCGGCTCACGGCGGCCCTGGCCCCGGCGCCCGTGCTGCGCCAGCCGGCGACACCGCTGCCCCGCGAGGCCGGCCCTGCGTTGCTCGTCTTCGTCGAGGGTGACGCCCTCATCGCACATGCCAACCGGCTGACGGACCGGGCGCTCACCGTGCGCCTGGTCGCGCTCGCGCGCGGCATGGACGCCTTCGACGCGGCCGACCGGCTGATCGTCGCCGCTCACGCCGCCGTGCTCGCGGACCCGAACCTGGGCGGCCTGGCGCTCGCGGTGCGCGAGCTCGACGCCGACTGGGACGCCGACGACCTCGATGCCGGCACGGTGACGCTGCCGGCGCGCTACGAGATCCGCTACCGCACCGCCCTGACCGACCTCACGACCCCGGGATGACCCCCATGCACATCGAACTGCTCCAACCCCACACCCACGCCGGTCGGCGCCTGCCCGCGGGCGCGCGGCTGGACCTGCCCGAGGCCAGCGCCCGCTGGCTGATCGCCCAGGGCGTGGCTCGGATCGTCACGCCGGATTCCTTGATCCCACCCCCCAAACCCTCGCGCCGTGACGGTCCCGCTGTCCCGGCAAGCTCCACGGGAGACTGACCATGGCCTACTTCTGGCTTCGGCCGCTTCGCTTAACGCCCGCTACGCGGGCATTAGCCTTCGCCGCAACGCGCCGACACGGCGCGTTGTCCGGACACATTGCCGATCGCTGAGGAGGGACGGCAATGGCCTATTTCTCTGGACAAGGGCGCGTCTACATCGGCGCGCGCGACTCGGCAGGCAACCCCGCCGGCCTCACCTTCGTCGGCAACGTGCCGGAACTGAAGGTGTCGCTGTCGGTGGAGACGCTGGAACACCAGGAGGCGCAGTCCGGCCAGCGCCTGACCGACCTGCAGCTCATCAAGACCAAGAAGGGCGAGTTCGCCTGCACGCTGGAGGAACTCAGCGCCGGCAACCTCGCGCTCGCCCTCTACGGCCACTCGACCACGGTGGCGCCAGGCACGGTCACGGGCGAGGCGCTGCCCAACCCGGTCACCGCGGGCCACCTCTATCCGCTCGCGCACCAGAACGTCTCGGCGGTGCAGATCCAGGACGGGAGCAGCCCGCCCAAGACCCTGCCGGCGACGCAGGTCCAGGTGCACGCCCGGCACGGCTCGGTGCTGATCCTCGACGCCACGACCGGCGGCCCCTATGTCGAGCCCTTCACCGTGGATTACGCCTTTGGTGCCGCGCAGAGCACGGCGATGTTCACCCGGCCGCTGCCCGAGCGCTGGATCCGTTTCGAGGGCCTCAACACCGCCGACGCCAACCGCGAGGTGGTGATCGACCTCTATCGCGTGGCGATCAACCCGGCCAAGGAGCTTTCGATCATCACCGACGAACTGCTGAAGTTCGAACTCTCCGGCCAGGTGCTGGCGGACCTCTCCAAGCCCGCCGACGGCGAACTCGGCCAGTTCGGCCGCCTGGTGCTCTTGTAAGGGGATGGCGATGACCGATAGCAATACCGACTTCCAGACCTTCCCGCCCGTGCCCCAGGTGGTCACGGTGGCCGGCACCGCGCTGGAACTCACGCCGATCCGGCTGGGCGAGTTACCCCGGATCCTCGCCGCGGTGCGGCCCATCGCCGCCGACCTCTCGACCGAGCCGGATTGGCTCGACCTCTTGGGACGACACGGCGAAGCGGTGCTGGAGCTGCTCGCGCTCGCCACCCGGCGCGAGCGCGCCTGGATCGAGGGGCTGGCGCTCGACGAGGCCGTCACCTTGGCCTGTGCCGTGTTCGAGGTGAACGCGGATTTTTTCGTGCGGCAGGTGGCGCCGAGCATCGCGCAGGTGGGCGAGCGGCTGGCGCCGATCCTCTCGGCTGGGACGATGCCGTCGCCCGGCTCGTCGCCTGCGGCCACCGCCACACCGAGGTGATGGGCTACACGCTCGCGCAAGTGCGCGGCTTGCTGGCCGCCCACGGCCGGCTGGAACGTAGGCAGAACGCCTTGCGGCTGGCCTTGCACGCGGTGGCGGCCCAGGGCGACCGGGCGGCCATCGAGCGGCTGCAGCGCGACTTGTGGGAGGACATGCAGCCATGAAACTGACGCTGGCCACCTCCGGACTGCTCGATCCGAGGCGGCTCTCGGCCTGGAGCGCCGAACGCCGACGGGCGATCCATGCCGCCGTCGCCAAAGGGATGGTCTCGGGCGGCCGCGAGGTGCGCGAGGCCGCCCGCGCCCAGATGCGCAGCGCCTTCCAGATCCGGCGCGCGAGCTTCGTCGCCTCGCTGCAGGCCAAGGTGTTCGACCGCAAGCCCGATCGCCTGCCCGCGCTGTGGGTGGGCAGCCGCATCCCCTGGCTGGGCATCCACACCCAGGGTGGCACGGTCGCGGGCCGGATGCTGATCCCGCTGCTACCGGGACGGATCGGCCCCAAGCGCTTCCGTCAGGTCATCGACGGCCTGATGCGCTCGGGCAATGCCTTCTTCGTCGAGAAGAACGGCCGCGTGCTGCTGATGGCCGAGAACCTCCGCGAGAACGCCGCGCAGCTCAACCGCTTCAAGCGCGCCGAGCGCGAGCGCCGCGGCGTCAAGCGCCTGCAGCGCGGCCAGGAGATCCCCATCGCCGTGCTGGTGCGGCGGGTGGATCTGAAGCGCCGGTTCGATCTCGCAGCAGGCGTGCAAGGCGCCTTGCCCAAGCTCGCTGCCGCGATCGGGCGTGAATTGGACAAACTCTAATGGCAACCGAGCGAGCCCAGATCCTCATCCGCGCCGTCGACGAGACGCGCGCGGCCTTCGGCTCGATCCAGCGCAACCTCGGCGGCCTGGCCGACGCCGCACGCCGGGTCAACGGCGTGCTGGCCGGGCTCGGCGTGGCCTTGTCGGCGGCGGGCTTGGCGGCGATGGTCAGGTCGGCGCTGGAGTCGGCCGATGCGCTGAACAAGCTCTCGCAGCGCGTGGGCATCACGGTGGAGGCTCTGTCCACCCTGGTGCCGGCGGCGGAACTGTCCGGTGTCTCCGCCCAGACCTTCGAGACCGGGCTCAAGAAGCTCGCCACCACGATGTTCGAGGCGGCCACGGGCTCGGAGGAGTCCGCCCGGCGCCTCAAAGCGCTGGGCGTGGCGTTCCAGAACCAGGACGGCACGCTGCGCGCGACCGATGCGGTGCTGCTCGATCTGGCCGACCGTTTCCAGGCCATGCCCGACGGGGCGCAGAAGTCGGCGCTGGCGGTGCAGCTCTTCGGCAAGAGCGGCGCGGAGCTCATCCCCTTCCTGAACCAGGGACGCGAAGGCATCGCGGCATTGACCGGCGAGATGGAAGCGCTCGGCGTGCAGATCGGCGGCGACACCGCGGCGCAGGCCGAGGTGTTCAACGACTCGCTGGCCAAGCTGCGGCTGGCTGCGACGAGTCTGGCCAACCGGGTGATCGAGGCCTTCCTGCCGGCCCTGAACGAGATGGCCGGCGGCATGGTCGAGTCGGCCAAGCAGGGCGGCACGCTGCGCGCGATCCTGGACGGCGTGGTGCTGGTGCTCAAGACCCTGGCGCTGGGTGCCGCCACGGTCGGCAAGGCCTTCGTCGCACTCGGCGAGGCGATCGGCGCTGGTGTCGCGGCGGCGGTCGAGGCCCTGCGCGGCAACACCGCCGGGGCCAAGGCCATCATCGCCGAACTCAAGGGCAGCCTCGTGCGGCGTCTGGACGAGTTGGCCGAGTTCCGGGACAGCCTGTTCGACCCCAAGCCCATCGAGGTCCAGGCGCCCAAGGTGCAGGCCGACCCGGCGCTGCTGCAACGGCTCACGGCTCCGGGCCAGGCCCGCGAGGCCGCCAGCGCCCTGGCGGCCCTGCGCAAGGCGCAGATGGACGCCGAGTTCGCCCTGCTCAAAGACGGCCTCGAGCGCCAACAGCGCGCGCTCGATCAAGCACTGGAAGACCGGCTGCTGTCGGTGCGCGACTACCACGGCCGCAAGACTGCGCTGGAGCAGCGCGAACTCGACGCCGAGATCGCCCGTCGCCGGCTGGCACTCGCAGCTAGCCAAGCCGTCGCGACCAACCCGCGCGCTGCCGAATCGGACCGCCTGCGAGCCAAAGCGGAGATCGCCAAGCTCGAGGCCGACCTCATCGTCCTCAACGACCGCCGCGCCGACATCGAGGTCGCCAACGCCCGCGCCGCCGCCCGGGCCGAGCGGGAACTGGCCGAGGCCCTGGCCCAGGCGCGCGAGGAACTCGCCCAGCTCACCGGCACCGACACGGCGGAAGACCGGCGCGCCGCGATCGAGCGCAGCGTCCGGGATCTTCGCGCACGCCTGGCGGCCGAGAACGACGCCGCGGGCGTGGCGCTGATCGACCGGCTCATCGACGTGAAGGCCGCCCAGGCCAACCTCGCCCGGCTGGAACAGGAGTGGCGGCTCGTCACCGAGCGGCTGCGCAATGCCCAGGAGGCGATCCAGATCCAGCAGCAGGCCGGGCTGCTCACCGAAGCCCAGGCCCGCGAACGGATCGTCGCCTTGCAGCGCGAGTCCGCCGATGAGATGCAGCGCCTGCTGCCCGCGATGCAGCAGGCCGCGCAGGCGATCGGGCCGGAGGCGGTGAACCGCGTGGCCGCCTGGCGCAACGAACTGGAGCGCACGCGGCTGGTCACCGACGAACTCGCGCCGCTGTGGAACCGCATCGGCGAGGGCTTCGGCAACGCCCTGCAGGGCATGGTCACCGGCGCGCAAAGCTTCCGCGAGGCGCTGTCGAACCTGTTCCGCCAAGTGGCCGACGCCTTCCTGCAGCAGATGGTGATCCAGCCCTTCCAGAAGTGGGTGGCGATGCAGGCGCGGATGCTGGCGCTCAAGCTCGGCTTCGTGCAGCAGGAGCAGGCGATCGAGCAAGCGGCGGCCGCCCAGTCGGTGGCGCAGAAGTCCGCCGAGACCACCGCCAAGGTGTCGATGGACGCGGCCCAGGCCGGCGCGGGCGCGGCGGCCTCGCAGGCATCCATCCCCATCGCCGGGCCGGCGCTGGCCATCGCCGCGATGGCGGCGATGGTGGCCGCCGTCATGGCCTTGCTGGGCGGGATCAAGAAGTTCGCGGCCGGCGGCTTCGTCACGGGTCCCGGCACGGCGACCTCGGATTCGATCCCGGCACGGCTGTCGGCCGGCGAATACGTGGTGCGTGCGGCGGCGGTCCGGCGTGTCGGCGTGGCCTTCCTCGATGCCCTCAACGGCCTGCACGCCCCGCCGGTGTGGGACGGGCGGCGTCTGGCCCTGGCCGCCGGGGGCCTCGTGCCCCAGGTCCAGGTGCAGCCGGCCGCACCGCAGGTCAGCCAGGCCGTGCGCATCGTCAACGCCATCGACCCGGGCGTCACCCACGACCACCTGCAGACCCCCGCGGGCGAGCGGGTGATCCTCAACATCATCGGGCGCAACGCGCGCGCGGTGCGCGCGGCGCTCCAGGGATAGCCATGGCCTTGCTCTTCATCGACGGTTTCGATCACTACGACCCACAGGCACTCGACCCCTTCGGCGATCCGTGGCTCGCGCGCGGCAAGGCGGCGTACCTGTCGCCGCAGGCGCAGCGCATCCAGGGCCGGCGACCCTCGTCCTACGCCTTGCGTCTGCCGGCAGGTGCCGGCGGCGGCTACGTCAAGAACCTGGAGACCGGGCGCACCAGCCTCATCGTGGGTGCGGCGCTGCGCGTGGCGCCGTTCGAGAACACCGGCGAGGAGCCGGTGCTGCTCGGCGTGCGCGACACCACCGCGCAGGTGGCGCACCTCGTCAAGATCGGCGAGGACGGGCGCCTGAAGCTCTACCGGCGGATGGGATGGGAGGGCGGCTGGGACCAGTTGATCTCGACCTCGGTCATGACGGCGGCCGTGCGGGGGTGGCACTACGTCGAACTGCAGGTCGTGCAGGGCACGAGCAACGGCACGTTGAACGTGCGCCTCAACGGCGTGCTCGCGATCACCCTGTCGGCGCAGAACACCACCCAGGGCGGCGGGCCGCTGCTCACCGCCTTCGCAGGCAGCGTGCCGGGCCAACCCTGCCCGGTCACCGTCGATGTGGACGACCTCTACCTCGCCGACACCTCGGGCACGATCAACAACACCTTCCTCGGCGACGTGCGGGTCGATGCGCTGAAGCCGCAAGCGTCTGGGGCACTGAACCAATGGACGGTCGAGCCCGCGGGACTGCCCGCTTGGGCTGCGGTGAGCGACGGCGATGAGACGACGGCGCTGCGCGCGGCCACGGCGGGCCTGCGCCAGACGTTCGACGTCGAGGCGCTGCCCGTGATGACCACCCCGGCGATCCACGGCGTGCAGGTGACCCTGCTCGCGCGCAAGACGGATGCGGGCAGCGGCCGCGTGCGTGGGCTCGTGGCGAGCGGTGCGCAGACCGCCGTGAGCACCGACATCAATCTGCAAGAGCAACTGGCCTGGCACACGGCGCTGTTCGAGCGCAACCCGAACGGCAACGTCCAGTGGACGGAAGGCGCCTTCAACGCCGCCGAGTTCGGGCTGGAGTCGGCATGACGGATCGGGTCCTGCCTGAGGTGGTGGCCGAGGTCGGTGGCCAACCCACGCCGGGGGTGAGCGTTGTCGAGCAACGGGCCGAGGCAATCTCGCGCGCGGCCTTCGGGGCGCTGGCCGCCACGGCGCTGGCCGAGACCTCGGCCCAGCCGCTGCCGGCCCCCCATCTCTCGACGCTGTGGGCCGAGACGCTGGCGGAGCACGCGCCGCCGCTGCACGCACCCGCCTTGCTCGTCGAGGTGTTGCGCCGCGACACCGCCGCGGCGGCGATCGTCGCCACCGCGATGGACGCCTTCGGCGAGACGCCCTGGCCCGAGGCCCAGCGCGGTGTGTTCGCCTTCCGTCACGACTGGGCCGAGCCCCTGGTCGAGCGCCTGCAATGGGCCACCGGCGTGGTGCGGCTCGCCTCGGGCAACGAGGCGCGGCAGGGGCTGCGGCGCGTGCCGCGGCGCTTCCTGACCTACCACGTGGGCCACGGGCGCGCGAGCGACGCGCTGGCGGCCGAATGGCTGGCCGACCATCTGGGCCGGCTCGCGTGGTGGCCGCTGCCGCAGCACGTGGTGAGGCTGACCTCGGCGGCGGACACCGGCGCGCGGCTGCTTCCGGTGACGCCGGTGGATGAGGCGGACTTTGCGCCGGCCGCAGCCAAGCTGCGCCTGGAGGAGGACGGCCTGCACTGGCCTGCGGATCGTCGCTTCGCGCTGCTGATGGCCCCGGACGGCTGGCAGGTGCTGGCGCTCGCCGAGGTGGAGCCCGAGCGGCTCTGGCTCACCGAGCCGCTGGCGCGGGCGGTCCCCGCGGGCGCGACCGTCCTACCCCTGGTCGAGGGCCTCGCGGTGGAGCCGGCCGAGTTCGCGCAGTGGGTGCCCGGTATCGTCGCGGGCAGCGTCACCGCGCAGGTCGCCTTCGCGCCGCTGCCCGACGAAGGGCTGCTCGACGATCCCTGGCTCGACGGCCTGCCCGTCTGGCCCGACGGCAACTGGCGCGACGACCCTTCCGTCACGGCGCAGGGCGTGGTCACCCGGCAGGACGTCTCGCCGGCCGACCCCTGGGTCCGCCGTGACGACCCGTGGCCGACGACGAGCTTCCAGCGGCGGTTTCTGGCTGCCGGGCGTGAAGACATCGCCCGCTGGCGCGCGCGGCTGTACCGCGCCCAGGGGCGGCTCGGTGCCTGTTGGCTGCCCGACGGTCTGGCGCCGGTGCTGCGCGTGACGCGTGAGGCTGATGGAGAAGACGGCTTCCTGCGCGTCACAGGTGAGGACCTCTCGGCCTTCTGGCACCGCCCGGCCGGTGCGCTGATCGTGCATCCCGACGGCCAGCGCCAGCACGTGCTCACCGCCACCTGCCATCACGACGGCGGCGGCGTGCTGGTGCTGTGCTCCGGGCTCGAAGCCCCCGTCCCGGCCGGCAGCCGCGTCCTGCGTCTTTCGCGCTGCCGGCTCGACCACGACGCGGTGGAGCTCCACTGGCACACCCCCGAGCTGGTCGAGATGCCCCTGACCCTGCGCCGGCTGCCCGAGCCGCGCGGCAACGATCTCATCACGTACACCCCGTCCTGACCATGAGCGAGAGCCCCCTGTTCGAGGTCGAGCTCTACGCCTTCGAGGGCACGAGCGGCAGCTTCCGGCTCACCCCGCACGAGTTCGACGTGGAGATCGGCGGCCAGCGCTACGAGCGCTGCCCCCTCGAGCGCAGCGCGCTCGCGCTCGGGGCCGAGGCGGCCAAGTCGGCGCTGGAGTTGAAGCTGCCACCCGACCACGCGCTCGTGCGGCATCTGCTGCAGGCGACCCTCACCGGCGAGGCGACCGCGGTGCGGCTACGGATCGCCCGACGTGACGCCTGGGGCGATGCCTGGTGGCTTTCCGGCACGCGCTGGATGGGCCGCGTGCTCGGGGTGGAGGTGGCCGATGACTCTGCGCGCATCCGCTGCGAGTCCGCCCAGGTGAGCTTGAAGCGCATTGGTCTCAGGCGGCTCTACAGCCGCGCCTGCTCGCACGTGCTGTATTCGGCCGCGTGCGGGGCGACGCCGATCTCGGCCACCGCCGAAGTGATCCGCTCCGAAGGCCGCCAGGTGGAACTGGCGAGCCTCCCGCCCGAGGTGGCCGGCATGCTCGCCGGCGGCTGGTTGCAGACGCCGGCAGGCGCGCGCCACATGATCGTCAGCGAATCATATGCGGGCGTGGAACTGCTCTATCCGGTGGGGCTTGCGCCGCAGACGCCGGTCGAGCTCGTGGCCGGCTGCGATCACAGCATGCCCACCTGCGCCGCGCGCTTCGACAACCTCGCCAACTACGGCGGCTTCCCCTTCATTCCGACGAAGAACCCGTTCTCGACGGGCGTCTTCTGAAACCCGCAGGACCTCCCATGTGGTACCTGGTCGTCATCGTCGTGGCGGCGCTGGTCTCCGTCGCCCTCGCGCCCAAACCGCCCACCCCGAAACCCGCCGAACTCTCCGACCTCGACGCGCCCACGGCCGAGGAGGGCCGACCGATCCCGGTCGTCTTCGGCGCGGTGCTGCTGCGCGGGGCGAACGTCGTGTGGTACGGGGATCTTTCGGCCGAACCGATCAAGAAGAAGGGCGGCAAGAAATGAGCAAGGACGTGACCGTCACCATCGCCCACGTGCGCGCCGCAGGCCTGTGCGTGCACGGCACGCGCACCTGGTTCGCGCGCCAAGGCCTGGACTTCCGTGACTTCCTCGCCCGGGGGCTGCCCGCCTCCGTGCTGCTGGCCACCGGCGACGCGATGGCCGCACGCGTGGTCGAGGTCGCGCAGGCCTGCCATGAGGAGCCGCGCTGATGGGCGGCCGCCGCAAGAAGCAGACCGTCGGCTACCGCTACCGCATCGGCATGCACCTGGTGCTGTGCCAGGGGCCGGTGGATGCGGTGCAGGAGATCCAGGTCGGCGATCGCAGCGCCTGGGGCGATGCGAGCCGCGCGCCGCTGGCGAGCGGCCATGGGCTGGGGCGGCTCTCGATCCACAAGCCCACGCTCTTCGGCGGCGACGAACGCGAAGGCGGCGTGGTGGGTGAGGTGGATGTGCTCAGCGGCGATGCGACGCAAGGCCGCAACGACTACCTGATGAGCCGCCTGGGCGCGGCCATCCCGGCGTTTCGCGGGGTGCTGTCGCTGGTGGCGCGCAAGATCCTGTTCGCCGCGAACAACCCCTACCTCAAGCCTTGGGCGGTGCGGGTGCGGCGCTTCACGGCGGGCTGGCACGGCGAACCCTGGATGCCCTGGAACGCCGAGGTGCGGACCTGGGATGCCGACACCGGCACCTCTCTCACCGTCGGCATGAACCCGGCCCACATCCTGGTGCAGTGCCTCACCGACCCGCACTGGGGCATGGGCTATCCGCCATCCACCCTCGGCGCAAGCTTCTGGAACGCGGCCTGGGCGCTCGAAGCCGAAGGCTTCGGCCTGAACCTGGTCTGGACGCGCCAGCAGCCGATCGAGGCATTCATCGCCCAGGTGCTCGACCACGTCGGCGGCATCCTCTACCTCGACCCCGAACGGGGCCGCTTCGAGCTCAAGCTCCTGCGCGACGATTACTGGATCGAGGGCCTGCCGCTCCTGGGCCCCGACGAGATCGTGCGCGTGGAACGCTTCGAGCGCGCGCAGTGGGGGGAACTGCCCAACGAGATCACCGTGGTCTACACCGACTGGGCGACGGCCAAGGAGTCCACCGTCACGGTGGAGAACCTCGCCGCGATCCAACTGCAAGGCGGGGTGATCAACCAGCGGCGCGACTATCCGGGCGTGAACTTTGGTCCGCTGGCCGCACGGCTCGCGCTGCGCGACCTGCGCGCACTCGGCTCGCCCCTGGCGCGCATGAGCTTGACCATCGTCCCCGGCGCCCTGGAGCGTCCGCCCCTGCCGGGAGACGTGTTCCTGCTGCATTGGCCACGCCTTGGCATCGAGCGCATGGTGGTGCGCGTCACCGGCATCGACACCGGCACGCTGGGCGCCACCGAATGGCGCATCGAGGCCGTGGAGGACGTCTTCGGCATGAACGACACGGTGCTGTCTCCCCCGCCGCCACCGGTCGAGGAGCCGCCCCTCGTGCCCATGTCGCCGGCCCTGGTGCTGGCCGTCGAGGTGCCGTACTGGGAACTCGCGCGGCGCCTGAGCCGGGCCGATCTCGCCACCCTCACCGACACCGACACCTACGTGGGAGCCCTGGCCTGCGCGGGCGGCACGGGGCAGTTGAACTGGCAGCTCGCCACCGGGCCCACGGGCGGTGAGCTCGAGGCGGTGGCCCCGGAGGACTACGCGCCTTTGCTCACGCTCGGCCAGGCGCTGCCGGCCACCGAAGCCGATGCGCTGGCCGTGCCGGTGACGGCGCTGGCCCAGCCCGAGCGCCTGGCGGTCGGCGACTACGCCTACCTGGTCGATGCGCTTGGTGCGATCCGCGAGGCCGTGGCGATCCTCGCCTTCGATGCCGCCGCGGGCACGGTGGATCTCGCCCGCGGAGTGCTCGACACCACGCCACAGATGCATCCGGTCGGCACCCGGCTGGTGGGCGTGGGCGAGTGGCTGGCCGCCGAGACCACCGAGCGCGCGCCGGGCGAGTCGGTCTTCGTCGCCGCCATCCCGCGCACGGCCAGCGACGATGGCGATGCGGTGCTGGCCGCCAACGGCGCGCCCCTCGTGCTCGCGGGGCGCCAGGCGAGGCCGTACCCACCGGGGCGAGTGCGGCTCAACGGCCAGCGCGAGCCAGCCGTGGTCGCCGGCGACCTGATCCTGACCTGGGCACACCGCGACCGCACCCTCCAGACCGCCTACCTCGTGCGGCAGGACGAGGGCGACATCGGCCCCGAGCCGGGCACGACCTACACCGTGCGCATCAGAGACCGCAACGGCACCCTCGTGCGCAGCGAGACCGGCCTCACCGGCCACGCCTGGACCTGGGACGTGGCGAGTAGCGCGACGGACGCCGGCGTCGCAGGCGACCGCGTCACCGTCGAGATCGAGGCCGAACGCGACGGGCTCGTGAGTTGGCAGGCGCAGGTGCGCACCGTCGAGCGCGCGGGCTACGGCCTGCGCTGGGGGCAGTACTGGGGCAGGGTGTGATGGAGACCACCCTCGACCTGCACCCGCAGCCGCGCATCGACGTGCACTTGCTCACCCTCGACGAGCCCCAACACTGGCGCGAGGAATGTCTGGCGAGCCTCGTCGGCGCGCCGATCCGCCTGCATCTGCTGCCAGGCATCCCGGGGCGTGTGGGGCAGGCCCGCGCGGCAGGCTTCGCGCGAGGGGCCTTGCCGCTCGTGTCCTTCGTCGATCCCGACGACCGCTATGAGGCTGCGGCCTTCGCGGCCCTGGCCGATGCGCTCGATGCCTACCCGCAGGCGGTGCTGGCCTACACCGACGAGGCCCTGATCGACGAGCACGGCGACAGCCTCGGCGTGCGGCGACTGGCCTACAGCGCCTTGCAACACGCCCACTCGGCCAGCCACGTCCACGGCCTGATCGTGATGCGCCGAAGCGCCGTCGAGCCGGTGCTGACACGCATCGCCGATCTCGACGCCGGCACCGACTGGCTGCTCACCCGCCTCGTGGCCCGGCAGGGCAGCGTGTTGCACCTGCCCCTCGTCGGCCGCCACTGGCGGCAGCACCCGAACCAACACCACCGCCGCGCTCTGCCTGACCGGCGGGCGATGACCCACCTTGAGAGGAGTTGAACCCATGCCACAGACCGATCCGAACCTGGGCCTCGTCTACGGCTGGACGCTGGGCGAATCCGGCTGGCACACCGGGATGGACGCGAACCTGAAGCGCCTGGGCGCCATCGTGGGCCTGTCGGTGACGAGCCGCACCACGACCACGCCGCCCGCTAGTCCCACCGAGGGCGATCGCTACATCGTGTCGGCCGGTGCCACCGGCGCCTGGGCCGGCAGGACCGACCAGATTGCAGTGTGGGTCAATGGTGCCTGGGAGTACCACGCCCCGAAGGTCGGCTGGCTGGCCTTTATTGCCGCCGAGGACAGGCTCGCCGTCTACAAGGCCGTCGGCTGGAGCGCCGGCATTTCCGTCTGAACCCTTACCCCGATCCGTCATCCCCGAACCCGCCCGCGTGGCGGGTTCGTCGTTTTTGGAGACCGCCCATGACTGAACCGACCCAAGCTCCCGCCCTCGTCGAGAACATGCTGCTCCTGCGCCGCGAGGACTTCGAAGACCTGCTCGACCGCGCCGCCGAACGCGGGGCCGAGCGGGTGCTCGCGCACCTCGGCCTCGAGAATGGCCACGCAGCAAGGGACATCCGCGAACTGCGCGATCTGCTCGAAGCCTGGCGCGACGCGCGCCGCACGGCATGGCAGACCACCATCAAGGTGGCCACGACCGCCATCCTCGCCGCCCTGCTGGTCGGGGGCGCCCTCAAGCTGAAGCTGATGGGAGGTGGCCAATGATCGAGACCCTGCTCGGTGGGCTGCTGGGCGGGGCCTTCCGCCTCGCGCCGGAGATCCTCAAGTGGCTCGACCGCAAGGGCGAGCGCAGTCACGAACTCGCCATGCAGGACAAGGCCTTGGAGTTCGAGAAACTGCGCGGGGCAAGCCGCATGGCCGAGATCGGCGCGAGTGCAGATGCGGCGTGGAATACCGGGGCCATCGAGGCCTTGCGCGAGGCCGTGGCCGCCCAGGGACAGCGATCGGGCGCGCGCTGGGCCGATGCGCTCTCAAGCAGCGTGCGGCCCGTCATCACCTACTGGTTCATGGCGCTGTACTGCGCGGCCAAGACTGCCGCCTTCGTGGGCGCCGTCGAGGCCGGGGCGGACTGGATCCCGGCGATCCAGGCGGCCTGGACCGAGGCCGACCAGGCCCTGTGGGCCGGGGTGCTGAACTTCTGGTTCCTCGGCCGCGTGTTCGACCGGGTGCGGCCGTGATTGCGGTACCCCAAGCGGCCATCGAGCTGGCCAAACGCTTCGAGGGCTTCCACCGCGTGCCCAAGCACGATCCCAACCGCGCCTATCCGTACATCTGTCCGGCCGGCTATCCGACGATCGGCTATGGTCACCTCTGCGATCCGAAGCACCCGCCGATCACGGAAGGCGAGGCCGAGGCCTACCTCGCCCAGGATCTGAGGGTGGCGCTCGCCGCCACGTTGCGCTACTGCCCTGTACTGGCAATCGAGCCGGAAGGGCGGCTCGCGGCCATCGTGGACTTCACCTTCAACCTCGGCGCCGGGCGGCTGCAGACATCGACGTTGCGGCGGCGGGTCAATCAACGGGATTGGATCGCAGCAGCAACGGAACTGCGCCGATGGATCTACGGCGGCGGAAAGGTACTCCCGGGCTTGGTAGCGCGCCGAGCTGCCGAAGCCACCTGGCTGCTCGGCAACACCTGATGCAAGGCAGGTCAGACGCGCTTGGCTTTTCGCCGGAACAGCGCGTTCATGTCATCCCATCGATCCCGGAGCGATTCTATGACCCCCCGATTCAGGAAAGCCATCATCGACGACGTCACCGCAGCGAACATCGACGACAAGCTGCAGAGCAGCCTGCTCGAATTCTTTGAGTATGCCATGAAGTCAGTCGCGCCCACGCTGGTGAGAGAGGCACGATTCGACACCACCGACTTCGCCACGTCTCGTCAACGCGGATGCGAGGGCTTCGCCATGCTCATCAGCCGCGCCCGCGCCGATTCGAGAGACTCCTGGTTCGGCGCGTTCCAGCGTGGTGACCAGCGGCTCGACGTGGTCGGGCACCTCGAGTAGCGCGGGCAGACAGTCGCCGTGGGCAGATCCCAGTCCGCCGCGCGCGTCTCGCCGGTCTGGTAGAACTGCTTGACGAGCTTCACGAAGCCGAGGAAGTCCTTGTTCTCGGTCGCCAGACGATTGGCCATGTCCCAATCGATCTCGTCCCGCTCGCGCGCCGGAATCAACACCTGGCTGTCGACGTCCTCATTTGACTGCCCGTCAGCCCCAAGCCGCGCTCATCAGCGTGGCGAGATCTCGCCGCGAGAGCACTTCTGTAAACTCGCGCCAGTCCTTCTCCGGCGGCATCATCGTGCCGGTGTAACGCAGATCAAAACCTGTCGCTTTCTTCTGGGCGTTGATGTACTCGTCCAGCTTCTCACCGAGGGATTCGATGTCCTCGATCCATTCATCTTTGATGGTGTCGGGCAGGGACCCGAACAGGTCGTAGCGATTTCGCATCCGCTCGGACAGCCGCTCGTAGATCTTCTCGTCCACGGTCTGCTCGAACACCAGGTTGAGCATGTCGACAGTCTCGCGCCTCTGGCCGAAGCGCTTGATTCGTCCGATGCGCTGTTCCAGGCGCGTCGGGTTCCAGGGCAGGTCCACGTTGATCAGCGTGCCGAGGGTTTGCAGGTTGAGACCTTCGCACGCGGCATCGGTGGCTACCATGATCCGGATTTGGTGCTCGGCCACCATGCGCTTCAGGGTCTCGCGCTCCACCGCGACGCTGTCACCACGCTGATAGAGGCGGCTACGCCCCGCTCCGGCGTAAAGACCGATGGCCTCATCTGGATAACGGACCGCCAGTTCATCCGCGAGCCATTTCGCGGTGTCGTAGTACTGACTGAAGATGATCACGCCGAGTTCGAGCCACCTCTCCTTATCCAGGAAGTGGATGACGGCCTCCATCTTGGGGTCCGCGTCGAGCCGTTGAAGTCTGTCGATGAGACGTTCGAGAACTTCACGTTCCTCCTGCGTTTCAACGGCCAGGTCGGCTTCGAACTCGTCTCTCTCTTCATGCACGGCCTCCCCTTGCAACAGTCGTCGAGCTGTCGCGAGTCCGGCTTGGATGCTGGAGCAAATGCGCTGCTCCAGCATGTTCTTCATGAACCCGCTGCCCTTGCCGCGTTTGGCGAGTGCCTTGCCAAAGGCGCGTGCCTGGCTATAGGCCTCGCGGAAGTCTTCTGAAGTTCGAAGCGCCTTGCCCTCGAACAGGACGTCGAAGATCCGCGGTTCGGCCACCTTGGAGCGATCCGGGTGAATCTCGACCCCGACCCGTGTTAGCAGGTTCGCGTCTTCCAGCTGCTGTCGTTTACGAAGCACGACGTGCCTGACCAACGGGTTCTCACGTTGGAACAACGTTGCTCCGGCGATGCGCCGCTCTAGTTCCTCTTCCAGGATCTCTCGCGTCTCCTCGGCGAGATCGGTCAAGGGGCGATTGGTTTGCCATTCTCCGTTGGTTAGCCCCAAGTCTTGCCGGATGGCCGAGAACAGTTTACGGGCACGTGGCTCGCTGGTGGACTCGACGCGCGGCAGCGGAGATCGCAGCAACTCCCAGGCATGGCCGGGGTCCAGTACCTCTTGGCGACCAGCCAAGATCTCCAGCACTTCATCGGGCCGATGCCATGCCGCCAGGTCATGCCCCAAGACGAAGTGCCCTCGGCCTTGGTGCAGGATACCCAACAGGTCCCAGAGGTCTCTCGGATCAGTTTGGATGGGCGTCGCCGTGCCGAGCAACACATGGTCCGCCCGGGCGGCGACTTCGCGCATGAAGGCCAGCAGTTCGTTCGGCGTTCCGGCGTCCCTGCCGAAGCCTTGGCGCGTGCGCGCCTTGTGAGCCTCGTCCAGGATCACCACGCCGAACCTCAAGCCCAGCAGGTGCTGCTTCTCCAACGAGTCGCGCATCATGAGGCCCGTGGACACGATGCCGATACGAAGCGGACAGCGTGCGATCTGCTCGCGGCCCGCTGCAGAGATGGCGCGCTCGTCCGCATCCAGCCACACCTTGCGTACCGTATCCCAGCGTGCGGTCGGGATGCCGAGCTTATCCAGCATCTCGGTCTGCCATTGCTCGGTGAGGGTGGCCGGCGCAAAGATCACGACCGGGCGTCGCGGGCCGTTTTCTTTGTCCGAGAGAAGACACAGCGTCAGCGCGGCCGTCGCCAGCGACAGCGTCTTGCCCAACCCCACCTCATCGGCCAGAAGCAGCCGCACCGCGCCGTAGAGCCGGTGGTGGCGCAAACACTCGGTCAAGAATCCTTGCTGCCAAGGCTGCAACTGCTGCCCCTCGCGGTACAGCGGGGACTCGATCAGCGCAGCCGGCGCAAGGTGCTCGTCCTCATCAATCTCGTCGAAGACCACTTCGCGGCGATAGCCACGGCGATGCACTTCTCGGATGACCGCCTGGGGCAGCGGCTTTGCCGCGTTCCAAAGGAAGTCGAACTCTTCCTCGATCCAGGCCACCCCCTCGGGGGACTCGTCTTCCCACAAGATCTCGTAGTGCCGCTGCCAGCCACTGCGGGTTTCGTTCATAGACCCGATGAAACCGAGTCGCCGTCCGTCCGCCAGCGTGATCACCCCCGCCTTGCCATGCACAAAGCCGCAGATGTCGTCCGGTGCAACCCGCACGGCCTGACCGTGCTGCTGCAGGAAGGCATCCAAGCGGCGGTAACGATCGCGATGCAAGAGTGCCTCGGCTTCCAACGCACGCTCGTTCCAGCGACCCAACATCTTGCTCTCGCGCAGCTGGGCGATCTTTAAGTCGTCCGGGTGGATATCGACGTTGCAGACGATCTTGACCTCGGGGATATCCTCCAAGATCTCTCCGGCCACCTCGAACAAGGAACTCGTGAAGTAGCCGGCGATACGCTTGTAGCTCCTCGCCCCCTTGAGATGCCGCAGCAGAAAGCTCTCATCGAGCCGATGGGTACGCGACGAGAAGCGGCGGATGGTCATTGCACCTCAATTCCGAGGCTTCACGCCGCCCTTGCGGCCCAGGCCAAAACCAACGCGATACAGGTCCGGCATATCGATACGTCCATCCTTCTTGGTTTCGATCAGCCCAAGACGCAGCAAATCCTCGCGAATGCCGTCCCAGCCTCGGCTGGCATGTTGTGCGGGCAGCCGCTGCGAATGAATATCCTGTGGTCCATTTGGAAATCGCCCCTGCCAGCGGAGTAGGATGTCCTCGTAGGTGCATGGGACATTCATTCCCCGCAACACTGAGAGCACTTCAGGCACCCATGGATAATCCTCCGCTACTTCGTTTACCCGAATTTCGGACGCCTTTTGAATGCCACGTTTGATGCTTTCGTAATGCAGTGCATAGGCATGATCCGGATACCGGTCACGGGAATCCTCTGCCGCCTGCCGAATGGCCGCAAGAAACGAACGCGGCGACGTCTGACCGCGGCCATCGGCGAGATGTCCAACCGACCAAGAGTAAGGGACGCCACGCCGTCGATCACGGCCCATCCAAGCGCCGGCGAGCCGCTCGAACGCCTCGCGTTGCGTCTTGGTTTCGCGTTTCATTTCATTGGTAACCAACCAGGCGCCTTCGCGTCGCTCCGTCTGACAAATTTGACGCATCAATGCGCCATGTTCACCCGGCGCATTGATCAAACGCTGCCAGAGCAAACCGTGCAGGTCATGTCGAGCCCAGGTCAGATCGGCTTGGGTCGCCAGCAACTTGGATGCATCAGGGAAGTTGAAAACGGTCCGTTCCGCCTGGTCTTCGCGCAGAAAAACCTTGCCGTACAACCCCGGAAAGCTTTTCAGCCAAAGGATCGCCCGCAGCAGGCCGCGGACGATTTCATCCATCCGCTGCCAGTCATTGCTGGTGCGGTCCAATGCGTCGAAGAGGATGAGGCCGAGCCAGCTTCGAGGCTGTTGCATCAGGCGTGCGACCTCTTCCGGTTTGGCTTTCAACCAGGCAACGGTCTCTGTCCAACTTCCTGTCGGAATGGATTGGAGTGCACGAGTCGCCACACAGCGCAGAATGACCGCTCGCCAGAGATCATAGGGATCCTCGCCTTGATCGAGCAGCTGCCGAAACACATCGGCGTTGGGATATCGATCAATGTCTTCCTTCTGCGAGAAACCCACTTGCACCATGATGCCGTTCAGTTCAGGCGCAGCGGAGCCAAGCAGCCGGCGTAGGTCTTCGGACTGCAATGCGGCTGTCCAGAAGGATTTGCCGACACCGCGGCCGCCGACCACAACGTGCGCATCCAGCCTGAGCGCCTTCAGATGGGACAAAGGAACGTAGAGCGTGCCAGACTGCGGGTCCTCGCCATGGTTGCTGGTTTCCAGGGGTGCCGCCAGGATGGCTTCGCGCAAGCGTTGAGCTTCAGACATTTTTGTTCTCTAGCCCCGTAGTTTGCACGATACCATCGATCATCGGGCCGAAGATGGTGCGCACTGCATTGGCATCGATTTCGGTGAGGCGCCCATGTAATGACCTCAAGCCAGCCAGGCTTTGGTGCCAGCGTACCTCCCAGGGGGCATGCGGTGCAGTATCGTCTGCCGCATCGAAGTGCCAGCGGTCTCCAACCGCCTCCCCAGGCCGGATTTCGTCGTACAGCGACGACGCGAAAAGGTCATACCCGTTTTCACGCAGGGTCTCAAGATAGTTGAGTCGAGCTTCGGTGTCCGGGGTTACGGCCGCCACCAGCTGCAATCGCTCACGCACCAATTCGGCCACCCCTGCACGTCGCCAGTGCTCGAACAGAATGCGATAACCTGTCCAGGTCTGACTCCCTTCCAGGGCAAACAGCAGCACCGGATTTGCCCCCAGGTCGGTCACGCAAGCTGAGGCGACTTCGTCGATGCCAGCTCGTGAATCAATCAACACCACATCCGGACGGAGGCGCTCCACCAGCGCCTGCAACAGGCGCTGCAACCGGCTGGACCACGGCTCTCGTGTGCCATCCGGTCGAATTTTTGGCATCCAGACTCGCCCGAGTTTGGCCACATATTCACCTGGATCGGCACCGTGCGCCGGCACCACGTAGATTTCCCCATCATGGGAGAGGCCGCTGGTCGCGATCAGGCTTTCGAACACCACATCGGCGTTGTCTACCAGATCCTCCACAAGCCAGTCGGTAATGCCGTACTTGGGCTGCCGGTCAGGCGGTAACAGGCTGGACGACAGGCCGGGGGATTCCAAATCCAGATCCAGCACCAGCACGCGCTTGCCTGCCTGTGCAAGCCACCACGCCGTTGCGGCCAGCGCCGTGGAGCGACCGACGCCGCCCTTGATCGAAAAGAACACGATGCGAGGCGGCCCTTGGGTTTCTGGCGCGATTTGCGCCCAGTTGCCCTCTGTTGCCAAGCGATCCACCAGCCACACGTTGCCAAGGTCTTCGATGGGGATGCTGGGGGCGCCCTGGCAGGCCAGCTCGCGGTCGGCTTCATAGAGGATGGCCGCCTCGGCGGAATACGCATGAGGGCCAAGCCGGTTTGGGAGCTCGGTCGCCAGCGCCTCCAGGAACTCACGGACGGATTCCTGCCTTTGCACGGCTTCTGGCGCGATCAAGCGCACCCGGCCGTAAAGATCGCGGTTGATCAGCAGCCACTCCAAGCTTTTCAAGGTGCCGCGACGCTCATCGAGGATCGTTCGGACGGTGGGCAGAATGTCATCGAAGGTCATACCAAGCCCTCACGCTTCGCTTTCTGGACCAGATCGCGCACCTGGCGGACACCGGCTTGATGCGCCGCCACACGCGCCCGATCAAAGTTGGACTGGTGGGCATAGCGCTGCGCGACGTCCCAGTCGGTAAAGGGGTCGGGCGTTGGCAACACATAAGCCGCGCCTTGATGATGACCACAGCGATAGCTTTCGAAGCGGGCCCAGATTTCGTTGGCGTGTACTTGGTCCCGGCCCTCGGCGGGACGGTCGCGGACCGAGTCATAGGGCATCCCAAACGCCAGCATCAGCCGCTTCAGTCCGCACTCGGCCGCCATGCCGTACAGGTGGTCCGCATTGGCCCAGCGCTGTGCCTGAAAGAGCGTTTCAGCATCCGTCCAGTGCCGCTCATGCGCGTCGAGAAAATCCGCTTGCATCCCTTACCCCCCGAACCGCAGATTTTTCAGCCTCGCCCCCAGCACCTCGGCGGCGGCGCGCACATTGGCCTCCGGCGATTTGCGCTGGATGAAGGCCAGCATGTCCACCAGTAGAGGCCGCACCTCCAGGAAGTCGGCCATCTCGTTCTTGATCTGTTCGACGATGACCTGCGGCTCGGTGTCCTTCAGTATCTGCTGCAGGGCAATGATGATCCGGCCCAGCTTGGTGACGCCGATCTCCGTGGACTCGGTCAGATCGCGGGAGGCGAACTCAGTCACGCGCTTGAGCCGCGCGTGATTGGGGCGCATGTCGCCCATCACGCGGCTGTAGTCCTCCACACGGAAGGCTTTGGCGAAATTCTGGTAGTTGTCCAGCTTGGTCGAACCGGTCGTCTCCATGTCCAGCATGCGCAACACGAAGCGCTCGATGCCGGTGAGCTTGGCCCAGGTGTCCGGGGCCAGGCCTTCGGGCACCAGCAGGCTCGACGCCGTCTCTGCCGCCTGTTGGACGATCTCGTCCACGACCGTCACTTCTCCGCGCGCCCGCGGGCGGAGAGCAAAAGTCGTCACGTCCTCGCCGCCGATGTGGGTGTAGGCGGTGAGCACCTTGAGCGCCGCCGCATAGCCCGCCATTTGCAGGTCGGAGTCGTTGAACACCGGCTCGCCGTGATGTGCCCTCACCGTGTCGTTGAGGTGCATCATGGTTTCGATCTGCCGCGCCACCTCCTGCCGCACGGCAGGCAAGATGCGCTGCTTGAACCCCGTGCGCTCGCCGGCGGGTCGCTTCTTGAGCATCAGGATCACCGTGCCCTGCACATAGCCGCCTTTCTTGAGTTCGGAGGTCGTCTCGGTGGCGATGTACCAGGCGGCCACCACCTGTAGGCCCGCCGCCCAGAAGATGCCGATCAGATCGCTCCACACCCCAGTGTCCTGGTGCGTGAACATCACGCACTGCAGGCCGTTGTCGGGCATGTGTTCGGCCATCGCCCGGTAGGCGGCCACCATGCCGCGCCGGAAGTCTTCACCTGCGCCTTTGATCGCCAGCGCCCGGCGCGAATCCCACACCCATTCGTCGAACGGTTGGGGTGGGTTTTTGCGCAGCCAGGCAATGAAGAACTCGGTGATCTCGTGGTAGTTGACGGCGTCGGCGTAGGGGGGGTCGGTGATCCAGAATTCGCAGTGCTGTCTCGGCTGATCCGCCGGGACAGATACGACCTCACGCTTTACATCCGGCATCGTCACACTACTTAACTCGAAGAAATTCGGTGTGAATCGAACAAAACCTCGCACGGCGTAGTTGTAAAAAACGTTGAGTGCTTGGTTGTAGAAAACATGCTTAGGGCCGCCTTCGCCTTGGGTCGGCAACCACTGACAAAGCTTGGCGTAGAAATTCAGCATCTTGGCTATGTTGATCCAGCCTGCATTAGCCACTTGTGAGGCTCGCCATTCTTGGATCGTCAGCCCCATTGACAACAACTGCCTTGCATTGAACAAATGATGCCAATGCGTCCAGCCGCGCGTGCGGATCGGCTCGTCGGTCTTGTCCCCCGGCTCGATGGCCATGTCGGGGACGAGGCCCTCGGTCTGCCAGCGAGCGAGGTTTTCGGCGACGATGGTCTCCACCTTGCGCTCGCGCTCCAGGTCCGCTTCCGTGGGGGCGGCAAACCAGGTCTCTTGGCGGGCGGCCTCGATCGTTTCCTTCTTGATCCACTGGATGCAATAGAGCCGCTCCTGGAAGATGTCTTCCGGGCGCGGCTTGAAATCGTGTTTTTCCCAGCGGCGCAGCCGATTGCCCGTGCTGCCATCAGGCAGCCGATAGTCGCCACGCAAGGTCTTGATCGGGGTGCGATAGGTCTTGCCATCGAGCTGATAGACCATGTCGCCGTCTTGCACCGTGCCGGTCTCGGCTGCTGCAATCGCCTTCGCCGAGGCACCGGTGACGACCTCGATGTCAAAGCGCTTCAGGGCAGGGTTCGGCACCAGCTTGGCAATGGCGCCTTGCTTGGGCGAGATCACCCAACTGGGGGCGAGCGGCACCATCCAGCCGGTTTCCGGGCAGCGCGCCTCCAGGCAGTAGAGGTAGGCCTTGGCGCGGTTGCCGTGTTCGTCGTGCTCGACGCCTAACCGCGTGATCTCGGCATCCACCTCGGCAAACACCCGCTGCTGCGCGGACTCCAGGGCGGCGCGCCGGTCGCCCGGGGCACCGATGACATTGAGCGCGCCCCAGGTGAGCATGCAGGCGATGGGGTTGAGATCAGAGGCATAGGCATCGCACCCGATGCGTGCTGCTTCGAAGGGGATGGATCCGCCACCGCTGAAGGTGTCGCCCACGCGCGGGCGGTGGCCATAGCGCAGGATGCCCAATTGCTCGATGAGCTCCGGGAACGAATGGGCATCGATGCCCAAATGCGCGTAGTGGCGGTTGACCTTGGGCCACACTGGTGCGTAGAGCCAATCGGGATCGACCTCTTCAGGGCGTTTGCACAGGCTCGCTTTCTCTTCGTAGCTTCCGAGAGTGGCCAGCAATTTGCGATAGATCACCAGCCTGTCGTCATCGCTCAGATCGCGCTTCCACCGCAGCGAGATGCCCTCGGCATCCACATCCATCGGAAACCGCATCCAGCGAATATCACCTCCGGTGACATCGCTCCTCTTGATGGTTGCCTTGAAATAGTCCCAAGGTTCATCAAGCTGGATACGCGCAGCGATCTCGGATGGCGATATGGCATTGGCTGCAAGCGCCCGCCGCGCCAGCCCCTCCTCGTCGAAGGCCATCAGCGCTTCGAACACCGCCAGATCAGCCTCGGGGTCATCGGTAGGCGGCAAGAGGCTGCCCAGCACGATGGCGCGCACCAGGATCAAGGGTTTCCTGCCCTTCCAGTAGGAGCCCAGACCCGTCAGGGTCTGCGCCGCCACCGCCTTGCGTTCGGTCTGCGCCTCGAAGGACACCTTCTGCGCCGGAAAGACCGTCTCGATCAGAGCCGGGGCATCCTTCAGCGCCAGTGGGGTGAGGGTTGTTCTTGTTTGTGCATGCATGGCTAGGTGATCTTCAAGCGGTCGCTGCCTGCACCCAGCCGTGGGAGGCCAGTCTGTCGGCGGCGATGGCGATCTGTCGGAGCGTAAACTGGCGCTTGCGCGGGTTCCAGGCGTGGATGCGCTTGGCTACCTCGTCGAGCTGGCAGACGCCTTCGCGCGTCATGGCCCAATGCGCGGTGGAGAGCAGCTCGAGGCCATAGGGCGACTCGAAACCTTCGATGAGGCGGGTGACGCGCTCGAAGCGTTGGCGGCTGTCGGCATGTTGGTCGAGGAAGGCGGATGCCTCCTGGATGGCGCCGGGAACCAGCGTCAGCGGCTTGTCGGGCGCATCGCCGCCGTCGGCGTAACCGGCGATCAGGTGTCCCTCGACCGTGCGCAGCACGTGGCGCAGGTTCTCGGCGTAGGGGCCATAAGGCGCCTTGACGTACTTCAAGCGCAGCGGCTCTCCTGCCTCCTGCATGAAGTACATCAGCTTGTGCACCTCCAGCAAGGTCACGAAGGGGTCGAGCAAGCCGCCGAGATAACGGTGGATCAACTCGACCAAGGCTGCGCGTCCTGCGGTCATGGCCGGCACTTCGCGCCCATGCGCCATCTTGTCAGTGGTGGGCGCGCCGTTGGGCTCGAACACGAGCACGTGCACGTCCTCCAGTTGCCCCAGCGCTCGCTCGATGCGTGGACGCACCTTGCTCCAGTCCAAGCCCCCCAGGCCGCTGCCCAGCGGTGGTATGGCGATGGAGCGGATGCCCTTGTCGCGAATGACCCGGGCCAGATCGACCAAGCCCGCTTCGATGTCCTCGATGCGGCTCTTGCCGCGCCAATGGCGCTTGGTTGGGAAGTTGATGATGAAGCGTGGCGGCGTGAGCTGACCCGTCTCGAAGACGAACATGTGGCCCGGCTGCACGGCCTCGCGCTTACAGGCCGCCTCGTAAGCCTTGAAGTTCTCAGGGAAGGCGTTCTTGAACTGCAAGGCGATCCCGCGCCCCATCACGCCGACGCAGTTGACGGTGTTGACCAGAGCGTCCGCCTCGCACTTGAGGATGTCGCCCGAGGTGAACTCGATCATGGCTGTGCCCCTCTCATTTCTCAGTAATACCAATCCGGGCGGATTTCGACCGTAGGTCGGTGTCCGTTTACCGGAAGGGCGTTCACAACTTGCTGGTAGATCGTGCGATTGAGTACGCCAACGCGCTCGATCAGGTGCCAGGGAAAGCTGTGCTCCAGCAGAAACTCGGCTTGCTTGCCTTCCTTGCACTGCCGCCAATCCCGCGCTTGAACAGCCACCCAGTCGATTTCGTCGAGGCGTGCCAAATCGCAACGGTCCTCGAAGAAGTACGAACCAGCGTTCGAGAGGGTGAAGGCCCACCGCCTCTGTTGGGCTTGTGCCCAAGCAACGGTGGCGTGAAGATCCGCTTCGAAATGCAGGATCGGGGCCTGTCCACCGCGATAACCCAGCTCCGGATGATTGCCCTGGTGGATCAGGTACAACATCACCGAGCGCGGGCAGAAGTAGAACGGCACGCAGTCGCCCACGTGCAGGCCGGGGTGGCTGTTCAATGACAGGGTCAAGCGCCGCTGCTTGATGCCGCTCATGCCGATGGTCGTACCCGCGGGCGCACGACGAATGACCGCCGCGTCGCACCAGAGGAAGCCGTCGGCCACGATGGAGGGCAAACGATCCACATGGGCGATGTGGTAGATCTTGGGCTGCGGGGGTACGAGGCCGTTGGTCATGCCGTGTCGTCCCCAAACAGGTCCAGCGATGGCCGGTTGTCGTCGCGGTCGTTGCGGCCGCGGCGGGCGCGGGTGCCGAGCAAATCGCTCTGCGCGACATCACCCAGGGCATGCTGAAGCGCGATGCGCCACCCCTTGCCGGCGTCCATGACGCCGCCAGTGGCCATGGCGGTCATGCCAAACAGCCACCAGCGCTCCTCGGGCCGAAGCGCCAGCCAGTTCCTCACGGCGACGGGGATCTTGGCTGCCTCCATCTGCTCGACGGCCCAGGCCAGGACACAGAGTTCCTTGCCGAGCAGGCGATCCACAGGGTTCTCGCCGATCTTCCATGCACTGGGCTTCAATCCGTGCGCGGTGAGGCGTGCGTTGAAGGCCCGCTGCACCTCGGCACGGATGGCCGTCCAGCGCGGCCGGTCGAGCAAGACGCGGTCGATCACCGCGGTGTCCGCCGAGGCCGATTGCAGCCCGAGGTACTCGCTGATCTGAACCTTGCCCGTGCTGCTCTTGGGGATGAGCACCTTGAAGTGATGCGGGTCCGAGGTCGCGGGCACCCCGAAGCCCAGCGTATGCTGGACTTGCACACGCCCTGCTGGCGTCCGGTGTGCTGCGGCCTTGGCGCGCGTCATGGTCATTCCTCCTGGCTCACGTCGCCCGGCTTGAGCTCAACACCGGCGATCTTTGCGAACTCCTTGAGCGCAAAGCCCGTGTCGAACTGAATGCCTTCCGCAATGGCGATGTTGACCAAGGCTTCGGGCTCACCCAGAACGTCGCGAAGGCTGTTGACGACGCCTTCGATCATGGCAGCCGTGACCTCGCGCTCCTGGAAGCGCACGGTCACGGTGTTTTCGCCTTCGCCAATCTCGATGCGAACGCCCTTGAAACGCGTGCCCGGCTGATCGCGGAAGCGATTGATGACCCCGAATACACGGTCGGTGGTGTCCAGAGACACACGCTTGCTCTGCAGGCGGGCCGGCTTGGCATCGACGATCTGGACCGTCTTGTCGCCGCTGGCCGGGATCTGGAAGTCGGCCGTCTTGTTGGCTTCTCCCGCCCGTGCAAACACCAGCAGGCGATAAGCACCGGGGCCGATCTCGAAGGGGCCGTCGTACCGGGTGCCGTCCTTAGGGTTGGACCCGTCCAGTGTGTAGTAGAGATTTGCCCGCGGGGTGGCCTCGAGGCGCACACGGCGCTTGTCGGCAGCCGGTTCGACCTGGTGACGGATCTTCAGGTCGGCCAACCAGCGCACGGCTGGAGCGCTTTCATGTTGCCCAGTGGTGTCCTTCACCCAGAAGTAGAGGGTCCCCTCCGTCGTCGTGAAGTTGTCGAGGTCATCGACCTTCTGGTCCTTGTCCGTGACCTCGGGCTTGGTCGACCAATAGACCACCGGGCTGTCGCCCGCATGGCGAGGCGTCAGACTCAACACCGTCTCTCCCGAGTCGGCCTTGACGTTGACGACGGACACATTGACCGTGGCCTTGTCCTTGGGGAAGGGGCCTTTCTCGATGTAGCCGTCTTCACCGAGACGCCAGCGACCTTGCTTCAACGCCTCCGTCTTGAGGGCGTCGAGGCCGCTCGCGCCCGGCATCCAGGGCCAGATGGGCGAGCACTTGGCGCGCGTGACGACGTCCTTCCACGGCGTGCGGCGGTTGTCCTTGCCGGAGGGCCAGAGGTACTCCTCGGCCTGCGCGAAGTACTCGTCCAGGTTGTCCTTCGTCAGCTCTCGCACGAGCTTGTAATCCGCTCTGGGGCTTGCGAGCAGACTCTCGATCTGAGCTTCGGCGGACTGATCGCCCTGGCCGATCTTCAGCCCCTGATCGATGGTGACGCCGGCTAAAACGTCGCGGCCATCGACCGGGTCGTTCACCGGGAAGTAGAGGCGGTTGTAGGCGGCCGATAGGGCCTTGCCGAAGCGGTCTTCCGCTTCTTCCAGGCGGTCGCGCGCTTCTTCGAACAGCGTGTCACCAGGGCGAAGCCGCTTGTGGATCTGCTCGATGGCGTAGAGCTCACGCAGACGCTCCTCGACAGCATCCGCCAACAGGCTATCCTGACCCGTGAGCACCAGCAGGTTGTTTTTCTCCTGCTGATAGTCAAAGAAGTTCTGAAGTTCGCTCGGAGGAACCTTGCCATCGGGCTTGATGACGATGAGCGTCCGCGGGCCGGAGAGCTTCAATTCATCGAGCTTGGGCAGGACCTGCACATCCTGGTATGCAATCTTGCGAACCGGCTCAAGGATGCCGGTGAGACGATTGATCAGCGCCTGATCGATCTTGGGCTGAGGGACCTCCTTAGCGTTGCGCTCGATCTGGCGCGAGAGGTTCTCCGTTTCCTTGATAAAGAAGCGTTGCTCTTCACGGTGCAGGTACCAGGCGGCCTCCCGCAGCCGCTGCATAGCCTGAAGGAATTCGTCAGGCTTGCGCTGCGGGGCAGCCAGGAACTCGATGAGCTCGCTCTCGGAAAGGCCGATCCGCCCCCCAACCGCGCGGGACAGGCTCGAGGCCAGCAGCAGGGTCATCACCTGTCGCGCGGCATCAGAGCCCAGCTCGTCGTCGATGTGTTCGGCAATTGCGTTGCCGTTGTCGGCGATGTCCCGCGTGACGGCCGGCATCAGCTTCGGTGCGATGCGTTCGATCTCGTCCTTGACCTGATCGTCGTTGAGGTTGAGATGCTGCGTGCCGATCAGGAAGACGTCATCCGTCTCGCGCTCCTCGACGCTCTTGAGGAGTCGGGCGGTAAACTGCATCAGGCCACGGGTTTGGCGGAACCCTTCGTTCTCCTTGAACAGCGCGACAAGGTGCTTGAACGAGGGGTGGAAGGGGTAGGTCTCGCGCACCTGCTCGGCAATCTGCTCGATGCTGCTGGCCACGATGTAGCCGCCGTCTTCGGCCTTCTTGATCTGCTGGGCGTACTCTTCGGCCACATCCGCGATGACGCGCTCGTCGGGCAGCTCGTCGATGAGCCGCTTCTTGAGGATCTCGTAGATCTCGTTGCCGGCCAGTTGCACCGGTGTGATGGTCATCGCTTGACGGCGCGTCTCCTGCTGCAGATTGGAGATTGCGTCGGCAAGGGCCTTCGTCTGCGCCTTGTAACTACCCGAGAGATTCGCAACGACAATGGCGCAGTTGGGCAACTCCAGCGCCGCGCTCATCAAGCTGGAGAGGCTGTAGACCACCATGTTGGCCAGCGTGCCCTGACCGAACACCTGGGTGCTGGCGTTGTCGAGATAGGGTGGCAGCTCGTCCAGCAGGATCAAGGTCGGCTTGTCGCCGATGATTTCCTTCCACTTGCGTTGATCGACGGCCTTGGGACCGTTGGCCCAGTAGGGCTTGATGGCATCTTCGGCGCCAAGCTGGCTTGCGATCTCACCCCAGATGTAGTTGTCCGGATTGTTGCGACCGTTGAAGGCGGCGATACGTGCCGTGCCAAAGTCCACACGGGCAGCGAGATCGGGAGGGAGGACATCGGAACGCAGGTGCGGGTGACGCGCCAGCAGGCCGAGCGCGATCATCATGTGCGTCTTACCGCCACCCATGGCTTGGGTGAGCTCGAAGACCGCCTGATCTGACTTGCCCGACAAGCGCAGCAGCCCCTCACGGAACAGCTGCTCCATGCCGTGCGTGACGAAGTTGCGCGAGAAGAACTCCCGCCCATCCCCCTCGTCATTGATGAGCTCTGCCAGATTCTCGATCCCCTGGCTCATCCGGTAGTCCCGGATGATCGGATTGAACCGGCAGGCCTGCTTGACCGTCTTGATCATGAGCGCACTCCGCTGTTGTTCTCGGCTTCGTCGGAGGGCGGAATCTCGATCCCTCGCTGTTCGCAATAGTCGCGAATCAGGACCTCGACCATGTTGGCGATGGACCGATGTTCGAGATTCGCCGCGAGGCGCAGCGCTTCCTTGAGAGCGGGATCGATCCGAAAGGTCAGCGTAGCGGTCTTGCTTGCGGCCATAGCCTCTCCGGAAGCCACTGCAAATGTACTGCATTCTACAGTATCGACTCGGCTTCGGCAATGCGATGCAAGTCGGCAATCCGCCTCGGTCTGCTGCCTTGCCGAAGCTCGGGATGGGTGGCTCTCCAGGCGTTTGGAGGGAAGTGGCGGGGGTGACCGGCGTCATGGACTGACGTTGTTGTTGGCAGGAGTCTCATGAACGCGCTGTTCTGCCAAGAAGCCAAGCTCGGCATAGCGCTGACGCGTTACTCAACGACTCTCTGGCGGCCAAATCGTCGAATCCACGCCCTCAAGGCCAAGGCGTTGCTATCTGGCTCGGGTATGGAGCGCGGGTTCGGTTCCGTGTTCCGCCACCATCTCCCGCCGAGGGCCGCACGCCGCGGCCCTCGGCGTTTCTGGCGAGGGTGTGCTGTTGCCGAAGCGACGCGCATCCTCTAGAATCCCGCACCTTTCCCGGGGCCATAGCTCAGCTGGGAGAGCGCGACAATGGCATTGTCGAGGTCGTCGGTTCGATCCCGACTGGCTCCACCATCCTTCCCGCCTTGACGGCACGCGTTTCGGCGTCCCCATCGTCTAGAGGCCCAGGACATCGCCCTTTCACGGCGGTAACAGGGGTTCGAATCCCCTTGGGGACGCCATACACACTTCCGAAGGATTCCGAAGGAAGCGAAAAGACCCCGGGATTTCCGGGGTTTTTCATTTTCGGCGACACGACTTTCATGCGCGCGAGTCGACGATTGCCCACAGTTGCCGGCATATGCTGCTCAGCTTGATGCCGCATTCGACGATCCGACGCTCGCGCACGTCCTCTCGTGCCTCGTAGATCTCGCTGGCAATGCGATTCCGATCGACGATCGCATAGGCGGGATTCGTCCGAAGGTTGGAGATGAGCTGGCTCAATTCGCTCTTGGATTCGCCGGTCAGATCTTGCACGAGTGCTTCCAGAATGGAGCAAAGATCGTTCAGGACTTTGAGTTCGGGGGCCATGTATGTGACTCCGGGAAGACGCTGCGCAGGTTGCCTCCATGACGTCTCATGGCGCGCGACGGCTTGGAGAGGCACGGTCCCTGACGCTGTGCCGTCGCTGATGGCAAATTCGACTGGATGCTGCGAGCGGCGCGCTGAATCTCTTGCGAGTGTAAGAAAATTCTCGTACATTGCTTTACATATCTTTACATCCCGGCGCGATGCAGGGACGCAGCGTTTCTCGCTGCGGTTCGCTGAGGGTCGTGGGTCAGACGGATCAACGATGGATACAGGGGCGCAGGAGAGGCAAACGGACGGGACTACGACGCCGCAGGGAGCTTCGGCACCGACGGCGCCGATGGTGGACGCCGGAACGATCCCATCTCGACGGCATGTCTGGCACGATCCCGCGTGGCTGCGTGGACAACTGGCCGCGGTCGGGGTGTTGTTGCTGCTCGCGGCGTGCAAGCTCGTCCTGCTGCTGCTCGACCCGCACGTGCGCCTGTTCATGGGCGACTCGGCGACCTATCTGTTCGCCGCGATCACGCACGCCACGCCTTCGGATCGCTCGTTTACCTATCCCATCCTCATCGACCAGACTGCCGGGCGTTCCGGTTCGCTGATCTCGCTGCTGCTGCTGCAAACCTGCATCGGCATCGCCGCGGCCGCCACGCTGTTCTCGATCCTGCGTCGTGGCTGCGGCGTGCGCGGCTGGCTGGCGCTGCTGGCCGCGGTACTGCTGGCGCTCGATCCCAGTCAGCTCTTCTACGAGCGCATGATCATGACCGAGACGGTCGCCGCGTTCTGCTTGCTCGCGGGCGTGTGGATCGTGCTGCAGTACCTGCGAAGCGCCCGACCCTTCTGGCTGGTGTTCGCCGCGCTCTGCAGCACCTTGCTCGTGAGCCTGCGCATCGGCATGCTGCCGCTCGCGCTCGGCCTTGCGCCGATCGGGCCGCTGCTGCTCGCTGCGCTGCGCGGCCGTCGCCGCGTGCCCTATCTCGAGTGGCCGCGGTTCTTCGTCCATCTCGGCGTCGCCGTGTTTGCCACCTGGTTCTGTCATCACCAGTATCAAGCGTGGTACGGCGCCCGCGCCGGAACCGCGCCGATGTATCTGCGCGACGCCGGCATCTTTCGTCTCGGCCTGGTCGTGCCGCTGCTCAAGCCGCAGCATTTCGAAGGCAGCGGCGTCGATCCGGACATCCTCCGCGAAGTGCGCCTGCCGCTCGCCGACCCGCATCTGCGCGAAGCCCACATCTGGCAGCCCGACGGGCTGATCGCCGCGCTGCGCGCCCACGCCGGTGCAAGGGCCGACGAGATCGCCGAGCGTCTGGCCGAACGCGCCGTCGCCGACGACCCGCTCGGCCTGCTGCGTCTGGGGCTCGCCACGTTTGCCGACTATTTCGATCCCGCGCTCCGCACCGCGCGCCTGCGCAGCGATCTCGGTGCGGGCGAACTGCCCGACGACCATACGCTGCACCTGCTGCGCAAACGCTTTCGCTACCAGCTTGGCGACCTGCCGCGCACGCCGACCCTGGTCAGCCGCTATTTCGAGCACACCGCGCTTTGGCTCGTGATCTGCCTGTTCGCGCTGCCGCCGATCGCGCTGCTGATGCTATGGCGCAACGGACGCTACCGGCCCGCGCCGGCCCTGTTGATCGCGCTGCTCGCCTGCGGGCTGTTCGTCGGCGAGCTGCTGTGCGCGCACATCGTGTCGTTCCGCTATCTGCATCCGTTCCCGCCCCTGTTCCTGCTTTGCCTCGCCTTGCTCATGGATCGTCCGCGGGTGCATTTCCGGATGGCGATGCCGCGTCCTGCGGTGCTGCTGCCGCAGCCTGCTGCGACGTGACATTTCGAGCGCTCAACCGGCAAGCAACGCGACGAGGATCGGCGGCACCTGCGCCATGGCCGCCGCGAGGTTGGCGTAGATCTCCTCGAGGCTGATGCCGGCCTCGCCGCCGCAACCGGCGGCCCAGTTGGCGACCACCGCGAGACAAGCGTACTCGACGCCGAGCTCGCGCGCCAGCACCGCTTCCGGCATGCCGGTCATGCCGACCAGATCGCAGCCGTCGCGGCGCAGACGGGCGATCTCGGCGCGCGTTTCCAGACGCGGCCCCTGCGTGGCGCCGTAGCAGCCGCCATCGACGATGCGGATGCCGGCGCGCGTCGCCGCCGCGAGCAGGGCGGCGCGCAACGGCGCGCTGTACGGCTCGGTGAAATCGACGTGCTCGACCTTCGCCCCCTCGGCGTCGCTGAAGCTGGACGGCCGCCCGTGGGTGTAATCGATGATCTGGTCCGGCACGGCCAGCGTGCGCGGCCCGAGGTCGTCGCGGATGCCACCGACGGCGTTGACGCCGACGATGCGCCGCGCACCGAGCGCGTGCAGCGCCCACAGATTGGCGCGGTAGTTGACCCGATGCGGCGCGAGGCGGTGATCCTCGCCGTGGCGCGCGAGGAAGCCGACCCGGCGTCCGGCGAGGTGGCCGGTCACGATCGGCGCGGACGGCGCGCCGAACGGCGTCGGCACGGTCTGCTTTTCCACATTTTCCAATCCGGGAAAATTATACAATCCGGTGCCGCCGAGGATCGCGAGATCGAGGCTCATGCCGTTTCCTTGAGTGCGTAGATGCCCGGCAGGTTGCGTCCCTGCTCGTGGTAGTCCATGCCGAAACCGAACACGTACCGATCCGGAACGGCCACGCCGACGAAATCGGCGCGGATGCCGGGCGCGGTGCGGCCGTGTCGCTTCTCGCACAGCACCGCGATCAGCACCCGCCGCGCGCCCGCGGCGAGGCAGTGATCGCGGATCGCGCGCAGGGTGTAGCCCTCGTCGAGGATGTCGTCGGCGAGCAGCACCGTGCGTCCGGCGAGATCCGTGCGCGGTCGTTGGATCCAGCCGAGCTCCTGCCCGTGCGTGCCACCGTGATAGCGCGTGGCGTGCGCGTAGTCGAATTCGAGATCGCCGGGAATGGCGAGCGCGAGCGCGCCGGCGAAGATCAGGCCGCCGTTCATCACCGTGAGATAGACCGGCACCTCGCCGCGCAACGCGCCATGCACCTCGCCGCCCATTCGGCGGATGACGCCGTCGAGCGTCGCGCGATCGTACAGGAGCTCGGCGGTCTTCAGGGCGTCGGCCAAGGCGGGACGAGGCATGATCGCGGCGCTCAGGCGGAAACGGTGGCAGCATCGAGCGCGCCGATCCGGGCGCGGAACCGCTGGTATTGCGGATTGTCGAGCAACCCCTGCCAGGTCGGTGCCACCGCGCCGCGCAGACGCGCGATCCGCGCCGGATCGCATGGCGACAGGTCCGCCGACGAGGCCAGCGCCTCGTCCACGACATCCGGCCGACAGACCAGCACGAGATCGCAGCCGGCCTCGCGATGGGCGACGATGCGCGCACCGATGCCGCCGGCGCTTTCCGCCGCGGCCATGCTGATGTCGTCGCTCAGCACCACGCCGCGAAAGCCGTATTCGCCGCGCAGCACCTCGCCGATCCAGCGCCGCGCGTAACCGGCCGGATGCGGATCGACCGCCGGATACGTGACGTGCGCCATCATCACCGCCTCGGCGCCGGCGACGATGGCGTCGGCAAAAGGTACGAGATCGCTGCTGCGCAATTCCGCGAGCGAGCGCGGATCGCATGCCGACTCGAGGTGGGTATCTTCCGCCACCGTACCGTGACCGGGGAAGTGCTTGATCGTCGCCGCCATCCCGGCCAGCCGCATGCCGCGCAGATAGGCAAGACCGAGCGCGGAAACCACGGCCGGGTCGTGGTGGAAGGCGCGCTCGGCGATGATGCGGTTGCCGCGGCGCAGATCCAATACCGGCGCAAAGCTGAGATCCACGTCGATCGCGCGCATCTCGCTCGCCATCAGCCAGGCGTGTTCCTCGGCGAGGGCGAGAGCGAGCTCGGGATCGCGATCGTGGCACTCGCCGAGGCGCGCGAGGGCCGGCAGGCGCGTGAACCCGGCGCGGAAGCGCTGCACCACGCCGCCCTCCTGATCCACGCAGACGAGAAACGGACCGGGCCGCAGCGCGCGCAGTTCGGCGATGAGATCGGCGATCTGTTCGCGCGTCACGAAGTTGCGTGCGAACAGAATCACACCGCTGACGACCGGCCGCGCGAGCCACACGCGCTCGTGCGCGGCAAGTTCGGTACCCTCGATGCCGATGATCAGCATGCTATGCCTTCCTCCGGCGCCGATTGTAGCAACGCGCCTCAGTCGCGCTCGAACAGCGCGATCGATTCCACGTGTGCGGTGTGCGGGAACATGTCCATCGCGCCCGCGCTCCGCAGGGTGAAGCCGTGGCGTTCGACCAGCGTCGCCGCATCGCGCGCGAGCGAAGCGGGATGGCACGAGACGTAGACCAGGCGCCGCACCGTGCGGCCCGGCAGATAGTCGAACACGGCCGCCGCGCCGCTGCGCGGCGGATCGAGCAGGACGAGGTCGTACTCGGCCTTCGCCCACGGCGCGTCGCGCTGATCGGCGGCGAGATCGGCGCTGAAAAAACGCACGTTGTCGAGACCGTTGCGCCGCGCGTTCGCCGCCGCGCGCCGTACCAGACCCGCCTCGCCCTCGATCCCGGTGACGGACGCCGCACGACGCGCCAGCGGCAGCGTGAAATTGCCGAGGCCGCAGAACAGATCGAGCACGCGGTCGCCCGGCCGCGGCGCGAGCAACGCCAGGGCGCGTTCGATCATGCGCCGGTTCATGCCGGCATTGACCTGGATGAAGTCGAGCGGCTCGAATTCGAGTTCGATCGCGTGGTCGGGCAGCCGGAACATCAGACGCGCATCGTCCGGCCACAACGCCGACACACTGTCGGTGCCGCCCGGTTGCAGATAGATCGCCCAGCCTCGCGCCTTGCCGAACTCGGTGAGCGCCGCGCGATCGCGCGCCGACAGCGGCTGCAGGTGGCGGAAGACCAGCGCGACGCGATCGTCGCCGACCGCGACCTCGAGCTGCGGCACGTCGGCGCGGGCGTCCAGCGACCCGATCAGATCGGCGATCGCGCGCAGGTTGCCGCCGACCGCCGGATGCAGCACCTCGCAGCGGGCGAGATCGGCGACGTAGCGCCCATTGCTCTCGCGGAAGCCGACCAGCACGCGACCCTTCTTCTCGACATGCTTCACGCTCAGTCGGGCCCGGCGCCGGTAGCCCCAGACTTCGTCGGTGAGCGGCGCCAGCACTTCCTGCGGCCGCAGTTTGCCGATGCGCGCGAGATTGTCGAGCAGCACGCGCTGTTTCGCGGCGATCTGCGCCTCGGGCGCGAGATGTTGCAGCACGCAGCCGCCGCAGACGCCGAAGTGCGCGCAACGCGGCGTGACGCGCTCGGGCGCCGCGCGCAGCACCTCGTCGGCGATCGCCTCGTCGTAGTGACGATGGCGCGCCGCCACGCGCAGCCGCACGCGCTCGCCCGGCAGGGCCCCGCGGACGAATACGGCCTTGCCATCGACGTGCGCCACGCCGCGCCCGTCGAGCGCAAGATCGGTAATATCGGCTTCGACTGTTACCATGAGTCTGGCCGCGCAAAGCGGCGCGGATCGGAAAAACGAGGATCATAGCAGCCGCCGATGCATCGCGAATCGCCACCACCCTGTCCCGTATCCCGACCCCTCCCGCGCGTGCTGGTGGCGGACGACGATCCGGTCAGCCTGGCGTTTCTCACCGATGCGCTGCGTCGCCTGGGTTGCGCGCCGACCGCCGCGGCCGGAGGCGCCGAGGCGCTCCGCGAAGCCTCATCCGCGTCGTTCGATCTCCTGCTGCTGGATTGCCGCATGCCCGACCTCGGCGGCGCGGCCCTGCTCGCCGCGCTGCGCGAACACGGCGTCGCCGCGCCGGCGATGGCCACCAGTGCCGAGCTCGATCCCGCGACCAACGCGCGCCTGCTCGATCGCGGATTCGTCGCCGTGCTGGAAAAGCCGCTCACGTTCGCCGAACTCGAGCGGGCGCTGCGTCCCTACCTGCCCTCGTCTGGCGGGGCCGATGCGCCGATGGCAACGCCACCCACGCCGGCGCTGCTCGACGACGCCAGCGCGCTGGCGGCTCTCGGCGGCAGCCGCGACGCCCTACGGGGACTACGCCAATTGCTGGCCGGCGAATTGCGCACGCTGCGGGAACAACTCGACGGCGATGCGGCACGACGCGAGCCGCATCAGCTCGGCGAACGCCTGCATCGGCTGCGCGCCTCCTGCGGATTCTGCGGCGCCAACGCGCTCGCCGCGGCCGCCGCAGCGCTGCAGCGCGCGCTCGAGGCGAACGTGGACGATCCTGCGCCGCTCGTCGCCGCGCTGCGCGCCGCCACGGAAGCTACTCTCGCCGCGCTGGAAACGGATTGACCGGCGAGTCGCCGAACAGATGCCAGGCGCGCAGTTCGCCGCCGTCGAGGTGTGCCGCGATCAGCGCGCGCAACAGCCGTTTCAGTGCCGCGAGATCCTCGGCGGCGGGTTCGCGATCCGCCACCAGCGCGAGCAGCGCACGGCCGCGCAGGCGCAGTCCGTCCTGGGGCCCGCGCCAGGGCAGCGGGCCGGTTTCGAGGCGATAGGCGTATTCGCGTTCCGGATCGAGCGGCGCGCCGCTCTCGGCATCGTATTCGAGCGACAGCCCATAGCCGAGATGGGCGAGCAGATCGCGTTCGAAACGGCGCAGCGTCCACGCTTCCGATTCGCCGCGGGCCAGCCGTCGCAAGGTGTCGAGATAATCGGCGAACAGCGCCGGATGCGGATCGTGGCGCGGCAACAGGCGCGCGACGACCTCGTTGACGTACAACGCGCACAGCAACGCACTGCCGGACAGCGCCAGCGCCGGGCCGCTCGCCTCGGCCGCGCCGAGCGTGGCGAGCTCACCCTGCCCGCTCCAGCTCAGGCTGAGCGGCACCAGCGGTTGCAGCAGCGTGCGCGGCCGATGCGGGCGTTCGCGCCGGCAGCCGCGCGCGACCAGGCCGACGCGGCCGTGGTCCCGGCTCAGCACCTCGAGCAGCAGCGAGGTCTCGCGCCACGGTCGCGCATGCAGGACGAAGGCCGGTTGCTGCTCGACGCGCATGGCTGCGGCTCAATCCGCATAGCCGAACCGGCGCAAGGCCGTTTCGTCTTCGCTCCAGTTCTCGCACACGCGCACGTGCAGCCGCAGATGCACGCGCCGCTCGAACAGCCGCTCGATGGCCAGACGCGCCGCCGTGCCGATCGCCTTGAGGCGGGCACCGCCGGCGCCGATCACGATCCCCTTCTGGCTCTCGCGCTCCACCCAGATCGTCGCCTCGATGCGCACGGCGCCACGCTGCTCGCGAAAGCTCTCGATCTCCACCGTCGCCGCGTAGGGCAGTTCCTGGGCGAGTTGCCGCATCACCTGCTCACGGATCCGTTCGCCGGCGAGAAAGCGTTCGCTGCGGTCGGTGATCGCGTCTTCGGGAAACGCGGCGGGAGCTTCGGGCAGATGCTCGAGGATACCGCGTTCGAGTTCGCCCAGGCCATCGCGGCGCCGCGCCGAAACGAGATAGACCGCATCGAACGGATGCGCGGCTTCGATCGCGGCGAGAAACGGCAACAACTGCCGCTTGTCCTTCTGCGTATCGACCTTGTTGATGGCGAGCAGACGCGGCCGGCGCGCGGAGGCGAGCGCCGCGTAGACATCGTCGTCCTCCGGCAACCAGCGCCCGGCCTCGATCACCTGCACGACGACATCCGCCTCGACGATCGCCCCCCGCGCCGCGCGGTTGAGCAGACGGTTGAGCGCATGGTCGCGACCGCGGTGCAGCCCGGGCGTGTCCAGGAACAGCATCTGCCCTGCGGGCCGCGTGCACACACCGAGGATGCGGTGGCGCGTGGTCTGCGGCCGCGGTCCGACGATGCTCAGCCGCCAGCCGATCAGGGCATTGAGCAAGGTCGATTTGCCGACGTTCGGCCGGCCGACCAGCGCGACCGTGCCGCAGCGATGCGCCGCAGGCGCCGAATCAGCGGTTGCGTGCGGCATGCGGCAAACGGGCCTGCACGAGCGGAATCGCCGCGCCGGCGGCGGCCTGTTCGGCGGCACGGCGACTGCTGCCACGGCCCTGCACCCGCACCTCGAGCGCGCCGACGCGACACTCCACCTCGAAGGTCTTGGCGTGGTCCGCGCCCTGTGTGCCAGCGAGTTCGTACACCGGCAGGGCGAGGCCGTGCGCTTGCAGCAGTTCCTGCAGGCGGGTCTTCGCATCCTTGTCGTCGCCGCGCGCGGCCGCCTCGATGCGCGGCTCGATCAGCTCCTGCACGCAGCGGCGGCAGACCTCCCAGCCGCCGTCGAGATACACCGCCGCGACCAGCGCCTCGAAGGCGTCGGCGAGGATCGAATCGCGTCGATGACCGCCGCTCTTCAACTCGCCGGGGCCGAGCCGCAGCTGGTCGCCGAGCTCGAGCTCGCGCGCGACCTCGGCGAGCGCGGGCTCGCTCACCAGCCGCGCGCGCAGACGCGTCAGTTCGCCCTCGTGGGCGTCGGGATAGCGGCCGTAGAGCAACTCCGCGACGAAGAAATTGACCAACGCGTCGCCGAGGAATTCCAGGCGTTCGTTGTTGCGCGCGCCGACGCTGCGGTGGCTGAGGGCGCGTTCACGCAGGCTGTCGTCGCGGAAGGTGTGGGCGAGTCGTGCGCTCAAGGATCAATACGTCGCGCCGCGCGAAAGGTCGACGGTCTTCTCGAAGTGGACGAGCAGATCGACGTTGTAGATGAATGGAATATCGCGATCGTAGGCGACGTGCAGGCTGCGCTGGCCGTTTTCCGTCAGCAGCGTCACGTTGCTGAGTGGCACGTCTTTCTCGTCGACGTATTGTAGATCGAACTGAATGCTGAGTTTGGCCCGGATCTGATCAATCGGCATGTTTTCGATGCCCGCCTCGGTCTGCAGCGACTTCATGGACTTGACCACGCCGAAATACTCGCTGTAGGCGGGGATGAGCTTCATCGCCGCGTAGGCGAAGAAACCGACCACACACAGCACCACGGCGAAACCGAGCAGGGTGATGCCTTGTTGTGCGCGCTGGATTTGCATGCTGGCCTCTAGTTGATGAGAGTACCGATCCGCTTGAAATCGATGCCGCCGTCGAAGTTCATCCAGATGACGAACGCCTTGCCGACGATGTTGCGCTCCGGCACGAAACCCCAGTAGCGGCTGTCCTCGCTATTATCCCGATTATCGCCCATCGCGAAATAGTGTCCAGCCGGCACGCGGAACGAACCCTCGGCGCCAGCACCGCGCGGCAGGCGCAGGATCTGGTGGGTCGCGCCCGGCAGCTTTTCCTCGTAGATTTCCGCACCGGCCATCTTGCGCCCCTCCTCGCCGCTGCCGACGAACGGGCCGACGTAGCTCTGCGGAACCTCCTTGCCATTCACGTACAGGGTCTTGTTGCGGTAGGTGATCTCGTCGCCCGGCAGGCCGATCACGCGCTTGATATAGTCCACGCCTTCCTTTTTCGGGTCGTGGTCCGGATTCGGATAGCGGAACACGAACACATCGCCGCGCTGCGGCTCGCCGAGCGCGACGATCTTCGTGCCGAGCACCGGCAGGCGCAAGCCGTAGGCGAACTTGTTGACCAGGATGAAATCGCCGACCAGCAGCGTCGGCATCATCGAACCGGACGGGATCTTGAACGGCTCGGCGACGAAGGAACGGAACAGGAGCACGATCAGGATGACCGGGAAGAACGAGCGCGCGTACTCGACGACCACCGGCTCGCGCAGCGCTTCCTGCGCGCGCTGCTGACGTTCGGTCTCGCTGCCGGCCGCACGCGTCAGCGCCTCGGCGCGGGCCTTGCGCCCGCCTTGCAGGAACAGGCGGTCGAACAACCAGATGATGCCGGTCAGGAAGGTCAGGATGACCAGTAACAGGGCAAAATCGAAATCCATTTGGTTTCCTTCGGAAACGGGAATCGGGAAACGGGAATCGGGAATCGGGAACTCAGGCGGGCCGTTCCGATTGCCGATTCCCGATTCCCCACTCCCGGCTCATTTGTCCACCTGCAGAACCGCCAGGAACGCCTCCTGCGGGATTTCCACGCGGCCGACCTGCTTCATGCGCTTCTTGCCTTCCTTCTGCTTCTCCAGCAGCTTGCGCTTGCGCGTCACATCGCCGCCATAGCACTTGGCGAGCACGTTCTTGCGCAGCGCCTTGACCGTGGTGCGGGCGATGATCTGCGAACCGATCGCGGCCTGGATCGCGACGTCGAACTGCTGGCGCGGAATCAGGTCCTTCATGCGCTCCGTGAGGTCGCGGCCGCGGCGGTCCGCCTGCGATCGGTGCACGATCACGCTCAGCGCATCGACGCGGTCGCCGTTGATCAACACGTCCAGCCGCACGAACGGCCCGGCGGCGAAGCGCTCGAAATGGTAGTCCATCGAGGCGTAGCCGCGCGAAACCGATTTCAGCTTGTCGAAGAAGTCGAGCACGACCTCGGCGAGCGGCAGCTCGTAGCTGATCTGCACCTGGGTCGCGAGGTAATGGATCGAGCGCTGCGTGCCGCGCTTCTCCTCGCACAGGGTGATGACGTTGCCGACGTATTCCGGCGGCGTGAGGATATTGGCGACGATGATCGGCTCGCGAATCTCCGCGACGTTCTGCGTCGGCGGCAATTTGGCGGGATTGTCGAGCTGGATCACGCTGCCGTCGGTCAGCAGCACCTCGTAGACCACGGTCGGCGCGGTGGTGACGAGATCGAGACCGTACTCGCGCTCGAGCCGCTCCTGCACGATTTCCATGTGCAGCATGCCGAGAAAACCGCAGCGGAAGCCGAACCCCATCGCCTCCGAGCTTTCCGGCTCGAAATGCAGTGCCGCGTCGTTGAGCTTGAGCTTCTCCAACGCCTCGCGCAGCGACGGGAAATCGTCGGCCACCACCGGAAACAGGCCGGCGAACACGCGCGGCTGCATCTTGCGGAAACCGGGCAACGGCGCCGGCGCCGGTTTCGCGGCGTGGGTCAGGGTGTCACCCACCGGGGCGCCGTGCACGTCCTTGATCGAGGCAGTGACCCAGCCGACCTCGCCGGGGCCGAGCCGTTCCCGGAGCTTGCGCTTGGGCGTGAACACGCCGACCTGATCCACCTCGTGCGCGCGACCGGTGGACATCACCAGAATCCGGTCGCCCGGCTTGATCTCGCCCTGCATCACCCGCACCAGCGACACCACGCCGAGGTAATTGTCGAACCAGGAATCGATGATCAGCGCCTGCAACCGGTCGGTGTCGCGCGGCTTCGGCGGCGGAATGCGGGCGACGATGGCCTCCAGCACCGCCGGCACGTTCTCGCCGGTCTTGGCGCTGATGGCGATCGCCTCGCGCGCATCGATGCCGATCACCGCCTCGATCTCCTGCTTCACGCGCTCCGGGTCGGCGGTCGGCAGATCGATCTTGTTCAGCACCGGCACCACCTCGAGCCCCATCTCGACGGCGGTATAGCAGTTGGCGACGGACTGCGCCTCCACGCCCTGGGCGGCGTCCACCACCAGCAACGCGCCCTCGCAGGCGGCCAGCGAGCGGCTCACCTCGTAGGAGAAGTCGACGTGTCCCGGGGTGTCGATGAAATTGAGCTGATAGGTGTTGCCGTCGCGTGCGGTATACGGCAACGACACCGACTGCGCCTTGATGGTGATGCCGCGCTCGCGCTCGATCGGATTCGAATCGAGCACCTGCGCTTCCATCTCGCGCTCCTCCAGCCCGCCGCACAACTGGATGATGCGGTCGGCGAGCGTGGACTTGCCGTGGTCGACGTGGGCGATGATGGAGAAATTGCGGATCCGTTCCATGCGGCGATGCGCGCCTGCGTCCGCCGGGTGGCGGACGGCAAAGCGCGCATTATCGCAGAAAGCGTGGTCTCGCGCCTCGCCGCCGGAGCGGCGCGACCGGATCAGCCCTTGCCCTTGGGCACCGTCACCGCCACGAACTGGGTGACGTCGTTGCGGCGCACGAGCAGCATCACCGATTCGCCGGCCTTGATGTCCTTGACCGCGTCGTTGAACTCGCCGACGCTCTTGACCGACCTGCGCCCGACCATCAGCACGACGTCGCCCGGCTGCAGCGCGCTGCGGCGGGCGGCGCCACGGAGGTCGGTGATGACCACGCCCTGATCCTTGAGGCCGAGCTGACGCCGCTGCTCGGCGGTGAGGTCGTCGACCACGATGCCGAGCGTGTTGCCGGCCTTGCTCTCGCCCGCCTCGACGCTGGCGAGCGTCGGCTTGCCCTGCAGTTCGCCGACCGTGACCGGCAACGTCAGGGTCTTGCCGTCGCGGAACACCTTCAGTTCCGCCGTCGTGCCCGGTTTGGTCGCGCCGACCAGCGGCGGCAGATCGCGCGAGCTGTCGATGTCGCGGCCGTTGTACGCCAGAATCACGTCGCCCACCTGCACGCCGGCCTTGTCCGCACCGCTGCCCGGAGTGACCTTGTTCACCAGCGCGCCACCGACGCGCGGCAGGTTCATGCTCTGCGCCATTGCCCGATCGACGTCCTGGATCATCACCCCGATCATGCCGCGCGAGACGTGGCCAGTGGTCTTGAGCTGCTCGACGGCGTTCATCGCGATGTTGATCGGAATCGCGAAGGAGATGCCGACCGAGCTGCCGGTGTTGCTGAAGATCTGCGAGTTGATGCCGACCACCTGACCGTCGAGGTTGAACAACGGGCCGCCGGAATTGCCGCGGTTGATCGGCACGTCGGTCTGGATGAACGGCACGTACTGCTGATCGGCCCGGCCGAAGCCGCGGCCGACGTAGCTCACCACGCCGTGCGTGACCGAGTGGTCGAAATTGAACGGCGAACCGATCGCGACCACCCACTGGCCGGGTTTGAGCTTGCTCGAATCGCCGATCGAGACCGTCGGCAGGCCGGTCGCATTGACCTTGAGCAGGGCGATGTCGTACTCGGCGTCGGTGCCGACGACCTTGGCGTCGAGCTCGCGCCGGTCGGACAGGCGCACCACGACCTGCTCGGCGCCGTCGATGACGTGGTTGTTGGTCAGGATGTAGCCGTCGCTCGAGATGATGAAGCCGGAACCTAGCGAAACGCGCATGCCGTCGAAGCGCGGTCGCGCGCCCGGGCCGAAGAAGTGGCGGAAGATCTCCGGGATGTCCTGATCGTCGATCTCGTCCCCGGCCTTGGCATCGCCGCCGTGGGTCGCCTGCACGTTGACCACCGCCGGCGCGTTCTTCTCGACGAGCTGGGTGAAGTCCGGCAGCTCCGCGCGCGCGCCGACCGCGGCGAAAGCGAGCGAAAACAGCAGCAGAATCCTGCAAAGCACGCTCTGGTACATGGAAGTTCCTCGATACGAAATCGCAAGAATACGAAGCCGCGCGCTTGGATCGTACCGCCGCGCGGGAGTTCCACCCGAGTCTGAACCGGCGCTGTGCGTGTCGCTATTGTCGCGTTGCTGGCGCCGGCGCCAGCAACGCATTTTGCGCCGGGCTCTCCGGAAACCGCACCCGCAGGTACGGAATCAGCGCGTTCTGCGGATCGATGGCGCCGGGTTCATCGCGATAGCGCACGTCGTACCGTGGCAACGGATACAGCGGGGTCTCGAAGCTCGCCGGCTGGGCCAGCTCCGGATTGAGCAGCAACGGCAACGGCAGGTCCGGCGCGGGCGCACGAATCGTCGCCGCCGCACTTGCGGCGGTCGCGCGACCACCGGCCGGGGCGACTTCCGGCGGTTGCGGCGAGGTGGCGACCAGCGCGAACACCGCGACCGCCGCCGCGATCGCGCCGCCGCCGAGCCAGCGCGCCACGGCCAGCCCGCGCCGCCGGTCGGCGGCCGCGTCGCCACGCAACCGTCGCATGACGGCCGGGGCGATATCCGTCCGCGGCAGCGCGCCCTGGCGGCGCAGCACGCTGCTCACGAGCTGGTAGCGCGACCAGGTTCGCGCAAGATCGGGCTCGGCGTCGAGCCGGCGCAGCAGGAAGCGCAACTGGTCGCGGGCCAGTTCGCCGTCCATCAGCGCGGAGAGTTGTTCGCGGATTTGCTCACTCATGCTCGGATACCTTCGCGTCCGAGAGCAGCGGACGCAGCTTCTGATCGATCGCGTCGCGCGCGCGGAAGATGCGCGAACGCACGGTGCCGATCGGACAATTCATGGCTTGGGCGATTTCCTCATAACTCAGGCCGTCGACCTCGCGCAGGGTGATGGCGGTCTTCAAGTCCTCCGGCAGCTCTTCGACCGCGGCGAACACGGTTTGTTCAATTTCCTGGCGCAGCAGTTCGTGCTCCGGGGTGGCCCGGTCCTTGAGCCGGGTGCCGCCGTCGAGCAGCAGCGCGTCCTCGACGGCGATGTCCTCCGTCGGCGGCCGACGCCCCTGGGAGACGAGGTAATTCTTGGCGGTATTGATCGCGATCTTGTACATCCAGGTGTAGAACTGGCTGTCGCCGCGGAACGCGGCCATGGCCCGATAGGCGCGCAGGAAGGCTTCCTGGGCCACGTCCTGGCACTCGCTCCAGTCGGACACGTAGCGCGAAATCACCGCCACCACCTTGTGCTGGTACTTGCGCACCAGCAGGTCGAAAGCGCGCCGATCGCCCTTCTGGACCCGCTCCACCAGGACCTGGTCCGCCTCTTGTTCGCCCATCCGGGCTGCACTCCGTTCGCTGGCGGCCCGGTCAAGCCTCGCTGAAAGACCGCGGATCGCGCCCATGGTTCACTCGCCTTTCGGGATTCCCGCCGCGCCTACGGCACCGCTTCGGCGGAACGCTGCTTGTGGAACACGCGCTCGCGCTCCACCAGCAGGTTCTCGAAGCTCGCCGCCGGCAGCGGCCGGCAAAACAGGTAGCCCTGCAGTTCCTCGCAGCCTTCCGCGCGCAGGAAGTCGAAGTGCTCCTCGATCTCCACGCCCTCGGCGACGACGGCGCGGTTGAGATTGTGCGCCATGCCGATCGTCGCGCGCACGATCGCCTCGTCGTCCGGGTCGACGCCTATGTTGCGCACGAAGGTCTGGTCGATCTTGATGCGGTCGGCGGGGAAACGCTTGATGTAGTCGAGCGAGGACTGGCCAGTGCCGAAGTCGTCGATCGAGATCTTGCAGCCGAGATCGCGCAGTCCCTGCAGGGTTTCCAGCAGGTTCGGGATCGACTTGACGCTGATGCTCTCGGTGACCTCCAGATCCAGCAGGGCCGGTTCGAGCTTGGTGTCGCGCAGCACGTTGGCGACGACCTGGACCAGGTTCGGCTGGCGCAGTTGCAGGGCCGACAGATTGACGCTGACCCGCAGATTCAGGCCGAATCGTTCCTGCCAGCGCTTGGCGTCGCTGCAGGCGGTACGCAGCACCCATTCGCCGATCGAAATGATCAGGCCGTTTTCCTCGGCGAGCGGGATGAAGAAGCCGGGGCTGATCATGCCGAGTTCGGGATGCTCCCAGCGGATCAGCGCCTCCATGCCGGAAATGTCCTCGGTCTGGGTTTCCACCTGCGGTTGATAGTAGACGCGCAGCTCACCGTTCTTTTCCGCCTGGCGCAGCTTGGCCTCCAGCGCCAGACGCTGCTGATGCGATTCCTCCGGCACCGCCACGTAGGACTGGAAGTTGTTCCGCCCCATGCCCTTGGCGCTGTACATCGCCACGTCGGCGTGCTTCAGCAGGCGCTCGGCGCTGGTCGCGTCGTCCGGGTAGAAACTGACGCCGATGCTGGCGGTGATGTGCAGTTCGCTGCCGTCGGCGAGCGTCAACGGCACCTCCATCACGCGCACGATCTTCTCGGCGATGCGCATGACGTCGTCGCGCTGGACGATGTGGCGCAGGATCATGGTGAACTCGTCGCCGGCGTAGCGGGCGACGGTGTCGGAGGCGCGCACGCTGGCGCGCAGGCGTTTGGCCACCGCCACCAGCACCTGATCGCCGACCGAGTGGCCGAGCGAGTCGTTGATGTTCTTGAAGCGATCGAGGTCGACGAACAGCACCGCGAACATCTCGCCGGTGCGATGCGCTTCCTTGATCGTGTTCTCCAGCCGGTCGTTGAACAGCAGCCGGTTCGGCAAGCCGGTGAGCGCGTCCTGCAGGCCCTTGGCACGACCCTGCTCACGCGCCCGGCGCAATTCCAGATCGAGCGCCAGGCGCGCCGCGACCATGCGCAGCGGGTCGATCACCAGCGGGTCGGTGCCGAGCGGACGCTTGCGCGCCAGCAGCATCGCGCCGAGCGTGCTGTGACGTTCGTCGCGCAGCGGCAGGCCGATGAAGGTTTCGTAGCGGAAGAACGCCAGGAACTGGTCCTGCTCCACCGCGCTCCAGGCGTGTTCGCCGTGGATCACCCGGTCGCCGTCGAGCAGGCGCTTGAGCGTCGGCTGCTTCAGCGGATCGGGCGCCTCCGGCGGCTGCGCCACGCGATGATAGGTGAGCAACGGCTGGGCTTCGCCGGCCTGTTCCGGGCGTGCCGACACGACCATGGCGAAGTCCAGTTCCAGCCAGTCGCTCAACAGTTTGATCACGCGATTGAGACCTTCGTCGCCGCCCCCGCATTCGGCGGCGGCCGCGGCCAGACCGAGCGCCGCCTGATAGCGCGCCGTGTCCGCCGGCTCGCGGAACGTGGTCACGTGCAGCAGACGTCCGCGCTGCACGGCCAGGCGCATGTGCGCCTCCACGAGCTGCCCGCCGCCGTCGCCGCGCGCCCGCCGGCAGCGGTAGCGCACACTGCCTTCGCGGCCAAGCTGCGCCAGCAAGGCCGCACGCTGCTGCCGATCGTGGCTGAGATCGAGCATGTCGAGCGGCTGGCCGATCACCTGGTTGCGGGAGAAACCGGCGCGCTGCTCGAACGTGGTGTTGGCGTCGACGATCACGCCGCTCTTCGGGTCGGAGACGACGATTTCGTCGAGATTGGTCTCGAACGCGAACTGGTAACGGTCGGCGGCGCCGGCCGCGGCGGTCGTGCCCGGCGACCCGCGCGCGGCGAGCACGGCGCGCACCCGCGCCAGCGCTTCGCCGGCATCGACCGGGCTGCGGATCCAGTCCACCACGCCCGGCGGCGCATGACCCCAGTCCCAGCGCCGCTCCGACGGCTCCGGGGCGACGATGCCGATCACCGGCACCTCGGCCAGGCGCGCATCGCCCTTGAGCTGGGTGCAGAACGCCACGGCCTCGCGCGCCTCGCCGGTGAACTCCATCACCACCACGTCGATCTGCGGGTCCTGCTGCAGGAACGCCGATGCCTGCGCCAGATCCTTGGCGGTATAGACCGCCTCGAAATTCTGCGCGTCGAGCGTGTCGAACAGCACCCGGCGGTCGTCGCGCCGGGTGGTGACGATCAGCACCGAACTCTGGCTCGATTCCTCGCGCGCCATCAGGTCACCCAACGGCCGTCGCGCAGGCGCGGCCGGCTTTGTCCCTCGGGGACATGCGCGATACGTTCCACCAACGCGTCCAATCCTTCCGGAAACCGCACTTCCTCGCCCACGAACACGACCTTGCGGCCATTGACGGAACGCACGCGCGCGATCTGCCGCAGCAGGCCGATGTTCGGCGCGCGCAGGTGCTCGGCGTAATCGGTGAACAGATACACGCCGAACTGCATGCTCTGCAGGATGTAGCGCAGCGCGTCGGTCACCCGCTTGGAGCCGGGGACGCGGACGTCGCGCTCGCGCAGGCTGGTGATGCCGGCGTCCTCCTGCCAGTAGTACACCGATTGGCCGGTGCGCAACGCCAGCAGGCGGAACTGGGCGAGCACGTCGGCCGGATTGGCGGTTTCGATCGCGATCAGATTGTGCGGGGATTGCACGATGCGCTCGAACAGCTTCGGCGTGACGAAAACTTCGCTGGCGGTACTGGACACGTTGGCGACGGATTCCACGAAATTGCCTGCGCCGGCGGGTTACTGCGCCGCCGGTATTTGACCGGAGGCGCGGCTTGCACGGATTATAGCCGCCCACGACAGCGCACGCTTGAGGCCGCCATGTTCGAAGGATTGCGTTTTTCCCACTGGCATGCCGAAACCGATGCGGAAGGCATCGTCGTCCTCACCCTCGACCGCGCCGGCGCCTCGGTCAACACCCTCGGCCGCGAGGTCATGGACGAACTCACCCAGATTCTGGAGCGGCTTGCGTTGGAACCGCCCAAAGGCGTCGTCATCCGTTCCGGCAAGCCGACCGGCTTCATCGCCGGCGCGGACATCCGCGAGTTCGAGAGTTACGAGAAACAGGGCGGCGTGCTCGCCAGCGTCGAACGCGGCCAGCGCGTGTTCCAGAACCTTGCGCGCCTGCGCTGCCCCACGGTCGCGGCGATCCACGGCTTCTGCATGGGCGGCGGCACCGAACTCGCGCTCGCCTGCCGGGCGCGCGTGGCCACCCGCGATCCAAAGACTCGCATCGGCCTGCCCGAAGTCATGCTCGGCATCATTCCAGGCTGGGGCGGCACGGCGCGCCTGCCGCGCCTGATCGGCGCCCCGCAAGCGCTGCCGCTGATGCTGACCGGCCGCGCGGCGGGGGCCGAGGAAGCCCGGAGCCTGGGTCTCGTCGATGTGCTGACCACACCGGAACTCCTGCTCGAAGCCGCCAAGGAGGCCGTGCGCCACCCGCCCGTCCGGGCGTTCGCGCAACGTCTGCGCGCGTGGGCGACCAATCTCTGGCCGGTGCGGCAGATCCTGGCGCCGATCGTGCGCCGACAAACCGCGGCGAAGGTGCGGCCCGACCAGTATCCCGCGCCGTTCGCCCTGATCGACGTCTGGCGCCGCGGCGGCGCCAACATCGCCCAGCGCCTGAAACTGGAGGCGCGCGCGGTTGCCAAACTCGCGCAGACGCCGACCTGCCACAACCTGGTCCGCGTATACTTTTTGCAGGAGCGCTTGAAGAGTCTCGGCGCCGGCAGCGAGGCCAGCATCCGCCGCGTCCACGTCATCGGCGCCGGCGTGATGGGCGGCGACATCGCCGCCTGGTGCGCGCTGCGCGGATTCGCGGTCACCCTGCAGGACCGCGAGATGAAGTTCATCCAGCCGGCGCTGGACCGTGCCCGCGAGCTGTTCGCCAAACGCCTGAAGACCCCCGAGCGGATCAAGCCGGCGACGGACAACCTGCGCGCGGACGTGGACGGCGCCGGCATCGCCGACGCGGATCTGGTGATCGAGGCGATTTTCGAGAATCTCGAGGCCAAGCAGGCGCTGTATCGCAGCGTCGAACCGAAGATGAAACCGGCGGCGCTGCTCGCCACCAATACCTCGAGCATTCCGCTCGACGAATTGCGCACCGCGGTCGATGCGCCGGGCCGCTTCCTCGGCCTGCACTATTTCAATCCGGTGGCGCAGATGCCGCTGGTCGAGATCGTGCGCCACGACCGGCTCGATCCGGCGAACGAGAAAACCGCGCTGGCCTTCTGCAAAGCGATCGACAAGCTGCCGGTGCCGGTCAAGGGCACGCCGGGTTTCCTGGTCAATCGGATTCTGATGCCCTACCTGCTCGAAGCCCTGCGGCTGTACCAGGAAGGCGTGCCCGGTCCGGTGCTCGACAAGGCGGCGAAGAAGTTCGGCATGCCGATGGGACCGATCGAGCTGGCCGACACGGTCGGGCTGGACGTCTGCGCCTCGGTCGGCAAGGAAGTCGGCGCCTATCTCGGCCTCGAGATCCCCGATGGCTTCGATGCCCTGCTCGCCGCCGGCAAGCGCGGCAAGAAGACCGGCGAGGGCTTGTACAAATGGGAGAACGGCAAGGCGGTCAAGCCGGAAGTCGATCCCAATTACCAGCCGCCGGCCGACATCACCGATCGCATGATCCTGCCGATGCTCAACGAGGCCGTGGCCTGCCTGCACGATGGTGTGGTCGACGACGCCGATCTGCTCGATGCCGGCGTCATCTTCGGCACCGGCTTCGCGCCGTTCCGCGGCGGTCCGATCCAGCACATCCGCAGCGAAGGCCCGGACAAGATCCGCGCGCAACTGGAGGCGCTCGCGGCGAAGTACGGCAAGCGCTTCGCGCCCAAGGCGGGTTGGGATGGTGCGGCGCTGAGGGCTGAGGACTGAGGGCCAAGGGCTGAGGGCCGAGGGGCTGAGCAGCGCATCCCCTCCGCCTCCGCTCACCGCTCACCGCTGACCGCTCACCCATTTCCGATTGCCGATTGAGCGAGCCTCAGCGAGCGGCCGACTTTCGTAAGCTGGTCCCGCTCGCTCAGTCCTCATCGAACCGCTGCGAGCCGAACGGCCTGACGGGCTTCGGCGCGGGCGCGAGGCCGGCGGCCACGCCCCGCCAGACCGCCAGCGCATCGCGGGTGATCGCGACGTCGTGGGCACGCACGATGAGCGCGCCGTTCTGCACCGCGATCAGCGCCGCGGCGGCGGAACCGGCGGCGCGCTCCCCGACCGCGCGCCCGGTCAGCGCGCCGATCATGGACTTGCGCGACAACCCGACCATCAGCGGCACGCCGAGCGCGGCGAGCTGGCCGAGACCGCGCAGCAGCGCGAGATTGTGTTCCAGCGTCTTGCCGAAGCCGAAGCCCGGATCGACCACGATGCGCTTCTTGTCTATGCCCGCCATCTCGCAAGCGAATATGCGTTCGGCCAGAAACCGCCGCACCTCGGCAACGACATCGCCGTACTGCGGATCGTCCTGCATGGTGCGCGGCTCGCCCTGCATGTGCATCAGGCATACCGGCACCTTCAACGCCGCCGCGGTTTCGAGCGCACCCTCGCGGCGCAGCGCATAAACGTCGTTGATCATGCCGGCGCCCGCGGCGACCGCGGCACGCATCACCTCCGGCTTGCTGGTATCCACGGCGATCGGCACGGTGGTTTGCCGCGCCAACGCCTCGATCACCGGCACCACCCGCGCGATTTCCTCCTCCGCCGCGACCGGCTCGGCGCCCGGCCGCGTGGATTCACCGCCGACGTCGAGCAGATCCGCGCCCTCTTCGAGCAGCCGCAGACCGTGCTTCAGCGCCGCCGCGGTATCGCAATACCTGCCGCCGTCGGAAAACGAATCCGGGGTGACGTTGATGACGCCGGCGATACGCGGCCGATCGAGGCGCAGTTCACGACCGGCGCAGTCGAGGGTACGGGCGAGGTCGAACATGGCGGCCGGGATCGGGAATCGGAAATCGGGAGTGGGGAGTGGGGAGTGGGGAG